>Ga0115008_10000287_pt1 | contig 35645 bp, 25 predicted proteins | sample FraStrMetagenome_FD_87164 | JGI IMG/M metagenome (GOLD analysis project Ga0115008, IMG submission 87164) | Marine eukaryotic phytoplankton communities from Arctic Ocean - Fram Strait ARC3M Metagenome | ecosystem: Environmental > Aquatic > Marine > Oceanic | place: Fram Strait | collected... | reverse complement strand
GACTCCATCAGCAACACCCTCATTAACTCCATCATCGACTCCATCAGCAACGCCCTCATTAACTCCATCATCGACTCCATCAGCAACGCCCTCATTAACTCCATCATCGACTCCATCAGCAACGCCCTCAGGAAATCCATCGAAAACTCCGTCAGCAACGCCCTCATCAACTCCATCAAGCACACCATCAACAAGATTTTCATCAACCCCATCCATAACCCCTTCAATGAATACGTTATCAACTCCCTCAGGGAATCCATCAAATGATCCGTCAATTACTCTGTCAGGAAATCCATCTGTGTTCTTCTCCATGAATCCTTCTTTTGTGCCATATGTTATGCCCTTCACTATTCCCACAACTGTCCAATCTAACAACCCGTCCGATCCGCTATTAAATTTTAATCCACCAATATTCAGTTCAATATCTGACAAACCAACGTTATTACCGAGTGTAGAGCGTACCATTCAAACAACTGTAATTCCCACTGTTCATCCGATTCTTACTCCCACCACTTATCCATCATTCATCCCGACTGCTTACCCAACTTTTATACCTACTGTGAGTCCATCCCCTATTCCCACAGCCTTTCCATCATTTTCACCTTCACATGTTCCTTCTATGCTTCCTTCGGTAACTCCTACGAGTGGTCCTACATTGTCAAACTTTCCGAGCTATACACCTTCAGGTTTTCCAACACAAACCCCTACATTTTCTCTCCCTCCGACTATGTCGTTTGAACCTTCACAAGGTGCGAATTCATTGAACATACGTGTGAATAATGCAATGACCCTTATTGATTCGAAACAATTTTGTTTTTACCATAGACCCCACATTGTCAAATCGGCCATCAACGTCCTTAATAGACGACACAGTTGATGAACTTATCTTGGAGTATGTAGGTTTTAACAGTTCGAATTTATTAATAATTCCAACTTGGGAAAATGTTACTGGTAATCATATCCAATTGTATTTGATAGAGATCGATCAAATTCGTATTGCATATGATATCGAAATTTCGTTCAAAAAATGGCAGTTTAGATCAAAAGCTGAAAAATCATTATACAGCCGCCAACAGGATGAATATTTTTATGTCGCATGCAGTGTAAGAGTTCAGTACAGGACAACTTCAAATGAGTTTGATCTTCGAAGAGCTTTGGAAGATTCATTTCGTGCTAGTTACTCCAAGTCTATATACATGGGTGAGCTACAAGACGCATTACCTGATTTTTTTGGCAGTTCTGCTCGACTAGTTGACGTAAGCGTTTCCGATGTAGATGATGAAGATGCCCAAAATGAAACAATTTCTGAACGATTGCCCAATACACATAATTCTGAAGATAATGAACTTGCACGTGTTATGGTGCCTGTGTTCGTAAGTATCGTCCTATTTGCTTGCCTTTGCGCTTTGTTTTATACACTTCGCCGAAAAAATCTTCAAAGAGGGCAAGATGAAGTTAATGAAATAAATTCTTCGGGAGAGTATTCTATTCAGAATGAGCACATTCGTGAAATATTAAAGTAAGTATATCTTCGAAAATACAAAAATTGTTTGAAAATACAAGTTTGTATATTTATTTGTTTTTGTATGAAGACATCACAGTGCAGATAACGACGAAGCATCTTCAATTAGTTTATCAGAATACCTCTTAAAAAATTTTACTGCAAACATAGTTGCCACCGATTTTAACAACGGCTACGTTAAATTTTCCGCCGAAAACTGTAATGATGATATTGAGGAACCAAGTGAACATATAATGTCACGAATTTATGGCGATGACATTGCTCCGGTATTTCGTATATGCGGAAATAGTGATACTTCTAGTTCTAGCGATATCCATTTGTTTGACTTCGAAGAAAGAATCGAAGTACTTGCTCCACGAGGAAAGGTATGGCGTATCATTATCTTGTGAAGATTTTCTGTTCAACACTATATTATGCAAGTGCTATTTTCCTAGCTCGGCGTCATTCTTAGAGACTGTAATAATCGTGGTTTTCCGGAAGTTGTTACAATAAAGGATGGGTCCATGCTAACAGGAATAATAAAGGAAGGTGATAGGATAATATCGTTCAACGGTGAACCAACCTCGAAGATGACGGCTATTGCTTTGTCGAAAAGGATCAAACTTACAACTTATGACAGTTTAAGAAAATTCATAATTGTGAGAGGAGCTGTAATTTAGCTTCAGGGATATCAACGCAAGTCGACTTATCCTAGAACAAAATCCATGCTAATTTCGTACGCCTTCATTTGGGAAGGAAGTAGTCTAAATATTTTTGTCAGAAATCGGTACTTTAAATTTGAAAAAAAATCTATCTTCGCACTTCTTCATGTTTGTTAGGATGTAAGAAGAAACCATATTTGTCTTGTTCAAAGACGGAAAAAAATTCAGCCAGGAAAAAAAGAGCACTATGACGACCGGTATTTCTACAAAACTGGACGAAAATTTATGGTAATTTTAACGACACTACTTGAAATCGCCGTCAAAGCCTTGGAATCCAGACATCATCAGTATGTTGTAATAGTTTTTTTTGGCAATCCGAGACGTCCAGTTCCACGAGCTTGTCAAACGACCATCAATGCAGGATCCTCCATCATCACCACTCCCATCAAATCCATGCTTGAAATAGTCGCTTAAAACCTGCATTTTCAAGTTTCTTTCACTTCCGAATTCGTTAGATACGTAAGCAGCTATGTTTTCGTCTGAGCACAGATCCGGGATAGAGTCGATAAACTTTACAATTGGTTGTAAAAATCGAGGAATTTGTGTGTACTGATACAAGAGGGTAATCGAACATAATGAAGCAAAATATTTAAATGAAAACTTTAAAGGATAATTGTTTACGAACCTTGTCAATGAAAATTAGAGCATTCTGGACAATAGACAAGAAGTTAAGTATTGAAGCGGATGTAGAAGGCCAACATAATTTTTCTCTTACCGGCACGTCTCGGTCACCGAGATGCACAACGCTCAATCCTACCCAAACACCTGTTTCTTGTTTGGTTTGTGAAAGCAATTCATGCATCACTCGTGAAACGCGAGGACACGATTGCACACGATTTAGACCTTGCCCTGTGTTCCATAGTTGGTATCCATCTATTTTTGAATTACCGAAAAAGTTGAGGGGAGTTAGAAAATAGAAAATCGCACGAAGATGAACTCACGCTGCGTTGATAATAAGTCTTCATCAGCACACACCCACAGTTTGTGCATATTTTCTTGCACCTTACACCACAGTTTGAGGGATTGCCAAACAAACATGTACTGAGTGGGATGAGAATGGGACAAAGTTGGCCCACTGCTATCACCACTTCCACCAAAACCAAATCGATTCATACCACTGTAAGAGTAAGAGCTTAGTGCAGATCTCGCCTGTGAAATATACGAGGTTCCGGAAAGAGTCAGTGAAAATTCTTTCTCTGACTTTGTCTTGTCAAAATTCGTTTCAAGAAACAAAATCATTCTTCGAATTGGGGCTACACTCGTCTCTATAACAGCGACAGCATCAGCTAGAGAACTTATGGATCTGCTTACTTTCTCTGTACATCGATCTAGATGAACTTTTTCGTCACCATAAAAGCTCGAAGCTTTCCTTGCATATTCTTCAACTAATGCATTGGTAGCTTCATGTTTCAAATGGACAAGATCTTGGACTACTTCACGAGAAATTTTTAGGCCAGTAGTTTCGTCCACATCAGATATATACATGGTAGCATCGACGAGACGGTCGTCATATAATAACTCCTCAATCTCTAGCTCATCCACCAAAAATGACGCGACCATGAGCATCTCCTTATGCATACTAAACCCCAATCCCTTCGCTACATGAGAGCTCTGACTATCTTGCAACATATACATTAACTTCCCGTAGGTCGACCTCATCTTGGCTGGATTCAAAACCTTATTTCGACGACCTATCTCAAATATCTCTTGGAAAAATTCCGCATTATCCTCGGGTGATCGTCTTGCAATATTAGCTACCGTATACGTTGAAGATGACGAAGTATTCCTAGACTTGCAACTTGTTCCACTGCTATTATTTCCATTAATGAGTTTGCTGGAATTCTCAAGTGAAGAGCTTTCACCACTGTCTACATCCCGATGATTTCTACCATTAGAACTAGCACTACCATTTGCTACCATCAAATCACCATTAAAACTAGACGATACACTCGTTGCTACACTTACAGACGTCCCATCGTCTTCACTCTCTGTCGCCACAGTTGCCGATGTCGGAGGTTTTTTCTTAAGCTTACTACTACTACCACTCTCACCCATCCCTCCAGCATTACTCTTTTTCTTCTTAAACACCGAAGGAGTAATCTTAGACAACAAACCCTTGGACGACCCTCCATTTTTTCCAGATGAAAACTTATACTCATTCCGATTCGCCACTACTGCAAGACCCGTCGAAATCGCACACGCCTCTAACAATCCATCCAGTACACGACGTGCCTTGTTTCGCCTCGAACTGATATCGATGTTATCCGTATATTCACTCACGCTCAGAGTTGATTCGAGGACGGCCAGCAAGCTACGTTCACGCTCGTTCAGACGAAGTGGTGTATACTCGGCCAAGGTTCGTATGCGTTTGAGTTTTTGTTCGCGTGTGGTAATACTGCCTTCTGTCATGGTGAAGAGTTGAAACTATATAAGGGGAAGGGAGGAAATTAGATTGACTGACTGACTGACTGACTGCAAAAATACAGTACAAAAAACATATATATTGCAACGAACGAGTCAAGAAAATACATACATGTAAGAGGTTTTCGTGGATGATCGTTGAGTTGAATGTGACGAGTGGTGAACATTTATCAGCGACTTTTCTATCGTGTTGATATAAGTAAATTGGTCATAGGGTCGGAAGGAGAATGAATGTGAGAATATGGTTGAGAATTTTCATTTTTATAAATGTACCGGGAGCTATTTCCCTGCGAAAAGGATCTGAGAAAACGATTTTCCTGCTTTCTCTGTTTCTGCTGTATGAGATTGTTTGATGTGAATTGAATCACTTATTTTTTGTAAACAAATAAATAAGTTGCGTCTATCCTTGGCTCTCGAATTGAATAATGAATCTAAACTTTTGTGTGTCATGGTCCTATATATTGATCGGTGCCTCTTTTGCGCAGTCGCAGAAGATGGATGAATCGTCGGTATATTATCAAGTTTTTATGGCAGTTCGTCAAGATGATATAGATCAATTAAAGGCTGCTTCTAAGCTGGAAGACTTTGCAGAAGCTTTGAACTCGCAGCCAGATCGAAGCGGTCAAACACCATTGATGAGGGCGGTTTTGCAGGGTAAATCTCCAGAATTAGTTCGAACTTTGATGGAATTAGGTGCTGATCCCTCAATAGGCGAAAAGGATGGATATACACCAATGCATGGAGTTGGTTTTCAAGGAAGGTACAATCTTATACCAGTATTGGTTGACGAATTTAATTTAGATCCAAATGATGTGCATGAGGATGGATTTACTCCCCTACACAGGGCGTGTTGGGGTGCGCAAGGTCGTCACACATTAACAGTTGAAGCCTTGATTGGTGTTGGGGCCGATCCAGATAAACTCATGTGCCGTCCTTCCTCCGGTTGCTTGCATCCCATTGACGCGACTCAAAATGAACAAACAAAGAAGACTCTTCTCAAGTATACCAAAGAATATTTGAATGGAAGTGGGTCTGAGTTTTGATTATTTAACCTGTTGCTTACTCCATTATGAATATCAAGTAAGGTAAGCTTCTCGATTTCTTGCACTTGCAGATCCCCATGGATTACAGCGGATCGGTTTCAGATCTCCATAATGTGAACAGTTGATCTATCAAATGTTGCTGGATTCATTAGAACACGTTACTATTGAACTTTTGGGACGTGCAAATTTGTATTCTAAGATTGATCCTCTCGAAATAACCAGTATCTATTACCTTACGTTGGTTTTCTCCTACATCGTGCTGCTGATCTCGTCGTTGGATAAGATAAGCTACAGTTGGCTTAATTGACGTGATTTATTTATAACTTAGAATGTTTTTGGTCAAAAGCTTTATTTAATAAAACAAACAATTGGTTAATTTAAGAAGTCGCGTGTAGAGAACCATCCAAAAATTTGTTGCTCCTTCTAATCCCTGTGTTGAAATAAGAAGACATGACAGGTACCAATGGCTTTCTAGAAATATCCAAATACAGGTAATTGCAATCGTAAAAGCGACCTGCAGCATATTCATCTACTGCATAAAATCGGAAATGGACTACATGTATTAATACCATGTACCATGTACCATGTATTAGTATATAACCTGAAAAATAACGTCTCCATAGCTACCTATTCTCAAAATTCGAAAATTTCGTATTTCCTCTATTTTTCAGTTCGGTAAATCGCTCGGACCAACACACCGTAACACTCAACAAAAAATATCTGTGAAACAATGAGCAACACCGATGCCATAAAAGCAGCAGCTGCTGCAACCACAACCGAATCCACTTCATCAGGATCTAATACACCATACAGTTCCATTCGAGTAGGTAGCTCGCTAAGTGAAGTGGAAGAAACCATAGCACGCATCAAGAGCCATAAGAATGTGGAGGGAGTCCTGATAATGAATGCTGATGGAGCTATTATTACCTCTACCTTATCAGATGAGGAAAGTATCGAAAATGCGGCATTGTTAAGCCAGTTGAGTGCGAAGGCATCTATGATGGTGAACGCGATGGATCCAGAAGATGAATTGACTTTTTTGAGGATAAGAAGTCATAAGAGAGAGGTCATGATTGCTCCTGAGAAAGAGTATTTGATGGTGGTAATCCAAACAGTGGAATCGTCGAGTTAGTATGGAACGATTTCGAGTTGGCTTATTTTTTGTCAGGATAAGGGTTGTATTATATGGTACAGGATTTGTTGAAAATTCTTTCGAGTTAACGACATAAATAGAAATCGTGTTCAATTAGAAAGGAAAACATTACACACTACACAATCTGCTTAATTTTAGTACAGACATTATCAAATAGCTTACGCATGGCGATTTTACTAATTTTAAGAATGGTTCATTAGGAAGCATACTTGCCTTTATAGTTTATAGTTTACTCTTGTTGCCACACTTATTTTCACGAAAACGTAAATGTTGGCTGTCGCTACGAGTCTTCCTACATACAAATGAATCCGGGAGCCGGCATCATTCTCATTTGATTACAAATAGATTTTTCACTAAGAGACTAATGCATTCGAGCTCGATGTCTAGTATTGACAAGATTCTTCAAATTTTTAAAGTGAATGCTTCAATATGCCGTCGCAATGAGTATGATTTTACTTTTATCGAGGAATTGAATAGATAAGGGCATTGGTTTGTTTCTCCTGGGTACGAAAAACCGCTTTTGCAAAAGCAACCCTGCTAGTAATTATTTTCAATGGACTTTACTGGTGTGTTTTCCTCATACTGCACAGTTGTGGTGTACAGGCAAGTTTTCACAGCCAGATTAGTTTTCAATAAGAGGCTGACAAGCCCCACTAATCATTATTAATAGCTATAACTGTCAATCGGAGGCATAAATATAATAGTGGTCCTACATCATTGTTGAACCAAATGTTCGTTAGAACTTAATATCCTATGAACTCCTCAACTTGTTTATTCAAAAAAGTGCTAGAATAAAGATGCAGATCCTTTACGATGTATGCACATCGGTGCTCTTTGTCGGCTCTCAAACTTAAATGCCTTAAACGAGATGGGAGAAGTGGTCAAAACAAAAAAAAGAAAAGTTGGGATAAACGGGATCAAGTTACGCGTCCGTCAACGGAACGACACTTAAGATATCGACCATGCGAACACATTGGTAATTTTCTCCTTCAATCTTGACATCGCTTCCAGCGTAGTCTCTGTACTTAACTTCGTCACCAACACTCACAGGACTAGGTGTGAATTCCCCGGTACTGCACATACGTCCTTCCCCAACTTTTACAACAACACCCTGACAGTCTTCTAAATCCTTCGTAGCAGATGCAGCGACAACAATTCCACTTTCCGTCTCCAGATTATCTTTCTCTATTTTGACAAGTACATAGTCTCGACAAGGTGTCGCAGTCTCTAACTTAATGGATCTGCCACTGTAATAAAGCATTATATCGTCATCACGAATCATTTGCATATCTTCATCATTGTATTTCAAAGCAGTTCCATCATACTCTCCATACAAGACACTTTGGCCAATTGTGACCGGACACGTAATTCGCACGCCTGTATGTGGATGAAGTTTTCCAGGGCCGTGTGCAACAACTTCACCCTCCGTTGGTCGCTCCTTACTCGAGTCCGGTAACAAAATACCTCCAACGGACGCGCTCAAGGCATCTTTCGTACGAACCAAAACAAAGTTTCCCATTGGAGTTATTGGACCCCTGATTTCTTCTCCATCAAGGCTGTAAGATCCGTCTGGTCGGGTTGTAATTGTAGGAGTTTCAGAAAACAAAGATGAAACAGAAATTCTTCTTCCAAACGATGGAGCGAATGCCATCGCCGATGATGGTATCAACGCAAGGATCACAGCAGCGCACAATTTCATCTTTATGTCAATTATATTGCAATGTTGAAAATGTGAATGATATCTCTATATATTACATAGATATGTATATGGAAGAAAAGAGCAAAATGGTTTAGTTTTGTTGATTGATATTTTTGTTCGATAAATCACCCATTTTTCGAGATGAGCGGACGCGAAGCTATCGAGTGACGTAATTTAGCTAATTTATTTAATTTTAGTTATTATTTGAGGATAAAAAAGTGTACAGTCGCAGTCGCAGTCGCATTCGCAAGTCGCAATATGCAATATCATCTCTTTCTCGTCAATTTCTCATTTCCACTTCTACGTCCTCCTACGACATAGCTAACGATACATTTTTCTGTATCGTGATTTTACTCCTTTCATTTCGAAACGACTTTGTTTGTGTCGTCGTTTTCATGCAAGTTACGAGAGAGAGAGAAGACATTTTGATTTGATTGTTTCCTTTATGAAATATACTGCACCATTTTTATATTGATATCATCCTAACATACTGGATTTAAGCGGGTGGGGCTGAGAGATTTAAACATACAAAATTTCTAGAAATATAAGAGAAAATGATATATTCCGTACCTTCGTTGATTCGAGGGTTTTTCTTCCTAATTCCGATATTATATGAATGCAATTCATTTTCAGTCATCTCCTTTCGAAAGAAGCACGGGGTTGTTGGTGAGCATTTAAATTTGTGTAAAATTTATTTATTAAATACATGGTAGTGTATTGTTTTCATCTATGTAGTGGAAAACGCTTTTCTTTACTCACAAAATGTTCCTTTTTTCGTGTGTTGCAAAGGAGGTGATCAACAGTATGAAAGACTCGCTCGACTATATGCTGAGTCTTCAAGTACCTCGAAACTTACAGAATGGGTTGTAGAAAATTTAGATTCGGATGCGAGTACTGCTTCTGATACACAATGTGGCGAAGGGGACACTTTGCCTCCTGGTGGTCTTGTTATTGCTGACAAAGTACATGTTCTCCCGGTAAATAGTAAAGTTGAACCAAGAGGAGACATAGTACCGGTTCGATTACTTCTATCTGGAAAGAATGGAGGTTGGGGGACAGGAGTACATCCCACAACAGTTTTGTGCTTGGAATGGCTGGGTGATGTAATTGTAGGTGGTGAAAGCATACTGGATTATGGATGTGGTTCAGGAATTCTCTCGATTGCATCTCTTGGGTTTGGCGCAGCAACTTCCGTCGGAGTTGATGTTGAGGCAGAGGCTTTGGTGACTTCTGAAAAGAATCTAGAACTAAATGGGTAAGTTCTAGTTTAAGGTTTCATTAGTTTTTCTTTGGATTTTCCACTAATCTGAAAACCGCAAGATAGATATGGTGATAGATTTGAAGGGCGTCACGTGCGAGAAATTGTACCGAATTGTCTTCGAAGCCCCGGTGCAGATATCTGCGTCGCCAATATTCTCATTGGACAACTGGTTCGTCCTAGTATGGTTTCAGCTATAGTAACAAACTTAGCCCCTGGTGCTTACCTATGTTTATCTGGAATTCGCCCAGCTGAAGTGGAAAGTTTGAAACAGGCATATAATGAGCATATAGATTGGATCGATGATTATTATGGCGAATTGGCGGCGAAAGATACAGAAGGAAGCATTGAGTCTTATGGCTTTGATTGCGGTACTTGGAGTCGAGTTGTGGGAAAATTGAAGAGCGGAGGTGTTGATTCTCGTGCTATGAGCGAGCTTGCAGTATCCTAACAAACCTTCGTTTCGTGTGGTTACTATATTTATACCAATTTACAAAATTACCGTCGCTGTGATTCTTACTGTATCTGTTGTGCGCTGCATATGTTACAATGACTTCGTTTTATTAATCAAAGGGTGGATTCTTCGTGGTAGGTATCAGGGACAGCAAAGGTGGTACTCAGAGTATAATCATTTATTTTTGGCGAGTAAGGTGAAGTTTAGTGAAATGCCCGTTTAAGTCCTCTACGCTACTTGGATTAATAATAATGAATCATCCGTCGTACATCTGATGGTTCAATCTTTCTCCACGAAGATGTGGAAGTATAGTCCACGAACATGTTCATCAATGCAGTGCACAATCATTTCTTCTGGGCTGTTGGTCAACTTTAATGAAAAAAGAACTCGCATAAAAACTTATTGCTAAGATGCTTATATACTGTAGTGTTTTCACGTACTCGTAGTCATTTGTTGATCACAGGGAGATCTAAATTACGATTTTCTTACGGAGCAAGACAAAGTCCATATTTTGATGAGAACTCGAAGCAAAGTGACAACGATATATATTACAGACGCTGTATGGCAACATTCGACCAAAACGATAGGTAGCGCCAAAAAGCATAATATAAACAACACTTTTATTGACCAACTTCAAATCATGAAAGGTATTGACTATGTGACAACGAAAAGGAAGACATGTTGCTGTGCCTACACGCGCGTTGGGCCCTCAACAACACGAATGATGCCCACATAAATTTGGAAAATAACATTTCATACGAACATTATTGTTTATATGAGTATATAAGCAGCGATATTTCATGTTTTCATCGTATCGAAAAGCGAATTGCGTTGATATTAATTGACATGCGGTAAACCAAAAGAGTATGCTATAATTTCTTTGGTTGGATACTGCTATTACCAAAACAAAAACTTTTGCAAGAATTGCCGATATGTACATGTACAGCGTAGCGAGGATGTCAATCAGGATTGGAATATGACGTCACGATTGTTGGTACCACCTCTACGAAAGAGACGAAACATTTTTTATTTTTTTTGTGTTGACACTTGACACCCTCTTTTTTCCCATCTCTTGACATAAGCACGACTTACAAGGTGTCACAAATGTCAACGTTTGCAAAACAAAACTGTGACGTGACGTCGAATGGTTCTGAACCTATCGAAGCATCTAGAATTTTAAAAGCACCAACAACCAACAGTAGGCATTTTGTATGCAACGAATATTCATCTATCGCTTAAAGTGGCATAATAAAAATTAACAATAAACAATTTATTAACGGGATTACTAAAAGGTTAATTCCACACGCAGCAATCATAAATGTATCGAACAAATAAAAACAACAGCAATTCCAATACCAATACCAATACCAATTACAGCAGCATCCTAGAAATGAATAATTATTTTACCTCTCAGTGGAAACAACAGCTTGCATTTGTGGTCGCGCTTTTCATTGTATGGTTGGAACATGTAAAGGCATTTTCTATACAAGCATACGAACGAAGTTCTCGTGCGTTCTCAAATATTGACTCGAATCATGCTGCGCGACTCATTAAGAGTGGTTCTTGTTCATTGCTACGTTCCTGCTCCTTCAGCTCTATACGGGTTGATTCGAAGCTGCGGATGGGTATGAAACGCGTGTCTTCTTCTTTGAAAAATTCTCGTAGAAACTTTTCGTTTCCAAGTATGGAAAATTTAAGCTCTATGTCACTTGGAAATTCTTCATTCGGGTCATCGTTACTGAACACCCAACGAGTTTTCGGGAGCTGGTACCATGAGGTTGATTACAGAAACTCTCCAGTTTACAACGAGTAAGTGAATTTCAATAATATGTATTCTCGATTTCAAATTTTGATGTACTTAATTTACATGTTTACCGGCATTCTGAATTGGGAACAGTCAGGAGTTCGTAGGTGACTATCCGTCCTCGACAGCATCGACTGACTTTCTTCCATCTTTGTCTGACTGGCTCCTTGAAGAATATGTCACCTCTCCAGATGTACGTGCCGAGCCATCCAAATTGAATGATCGACGTTTCCGTCCATTTCGTATGGTTAGAAAGGCGGCAAATTGGGCATTTGGTTTTGGCCTAGGAGAAGTTGAGAAAACTTCCTTTTAACTCCAAGCTCTGCAACAAAGCACGTGCGTATTTGTTGTGAATCAGCAATATTTTCGTCAAGAGATTTTTATAGAACATATACGTGAACATGATATTTATGGACAAGGACGTACTTTGGGATGATGAAAAGTGAATTGTTATTATAAAATGCCATCCTAACGACCTCATAATTTTTCAAATTCGATATCTAATTTGATCCTGACTCTATAGGTGAAGGTAAGCAAGAGAAGTAGCATTGTAGAAGTAGATAGAATTAAAGATAAGACGGCTATTTTCACTTAACACTAAAAATTAACAAAATATTTCAGGTTGTATTTCCATCTAGTTCACCACCCACGACTTCTGAAACACATTTCCATTCGTGGTTTCGAATATCATTTTTCCACAACTTGACTTCTCCAAAGTCTCCAGAAGTTGCGAGTACCGTACCCGTAACATTCCATCGACATCTCCAAACCCCTGAAGAAGATGGTGACGAATTGATTTCCTGTGTTGATCCAAGTTCAAGAAAATGCTCTCCGTTTTCTTTTTTGCCACGTTTCAATCGATGTACCATAGTCTTCCCGTCCATACCAGTCGATGCAATAAGATGATAGCTCCTACCAACATTAGCGGCCCAAGAAACATCAAGTACTCCTTTCGAATGACTCTTTAATTCCACTGCAAGATTCCAAATTCTCGAGTCATCACTGTATCGATAAACCAAGACAGAACCATTACCACCCCCGACGACAAGCGTGGGTGGCTCAAATCTTCCCGTACACCAGCTGAGAGACGTAACGCCAAGCTCACTACTCTTTTTATCCACAAACGGAAATTCTATAATCCCTTTAGATGGCCAATGATTCAAATTCATAACATCAATAGCTTCATAAATCCTGACACTACCATCAGCCGATCCAGTAGCAATCATAAGACCCAGATGTTTCGGTGCAAACTGGATACAACTCACCGACCTCCGGGCCTCTGAAAGTTCAGCTTTCTTTACCCAACTCGTGGTGATCTCAGACTGTGAAGTCGCTACCATCGAAGAATTTCTAACGCTAGTATTACTATGCGACGGTCCAACATTCCCATCGGACACTGATAATCCACCAGATACAGACGATGATACTTGCACCCGACTCTCCTCCCAAATAATCGCCGATCCATCAGCACCGCATGTTGCAAGCAACTATCGAGATAGTTCAAAACATCAATCAACAACAAAAAAGAAATATAAATCTATCCAGATACACACACAAACAGCAAACAAAAATTACTCAAACAAACGAACCAACCTGTCCAAATTCTGGATGAGCCCAAGATACACGCCACACTGCACTTCGATGAACTTGTATATTGACCGGCTCATTCACATAATTATTACTATGTGCAACATCTACCACCGCTACAATATCCGCAGCAGCCTCATCGGCTTTAAATTTACCATCCGGTTGTAAATTCCATATTTTCACATTACGATCTCCACTGCACGTCGCTATCCTTCGACCGTAGAAATCGAATTGGATATCATGTACGTAATCGGAATGATAGGATGGAAAGCGTTGGGCATTTGTGGTTGTCATATTGCTGCTGCTGCTGCTGCTGCTGTTGCTGTCTGAATTGTGTGTTGGGTGTCTCCTTTCCTGTGAATCATGGAGGAGGATGGATCATAATCGTAATAATTGATGTCATGTGTGTTTATATTTTTGTAACTCTATTTTTTTCTATTACATGTATTTATTTATTTTTAAACTGTATGCTTTTATTTTATTAAAACTTCTACTCTTGTGTTGATACGTCAAGAATTAGATTTTCTGTTTTTGGAGGCTCGTATCGTATGTCGAGCTGTATGTATGTGACCGGAAGATATTTGCGTACCTCGAAGTTAACGTGAAAAAGACTAAATAAGTCGAAAACCTCAAAGTAGAAAGGAGACTCTACCATAATACCGGTACATGTAACATGTATACTCGTAGGAATAAAACATGTCCCAATCCGGATCTGCTCGACTCTCTCACCAAACAAAAGAGCCTTGCCATACACGTAATACCAACAACACTTACATTATTTCTACTTTCTACCATACGACTGCGTACGTTGATAGAGATTGGTCTCGTGTTTATCATTGCTTTCTTGGGTAGAGGAGTAAGTTGTTAGAAAAAGAAGGGGGGGGGATCCATTAAATTACACTCTTTTCTCTAGAAGGGAGTGATTGATTTTTTCAAAAACAATTAAAGGAAAGTTGGTTTGGATTCATTGATTGATTGAATGGTTGATGGATGGATTGATTGAAGCTAGAAGAGAATTGATAGTGATTCATATTCGTATCAGATTTCCAAACGACGAAAAAAAAATTAATTTATGATTTCTCTTCAAATAATTTTTAAAAAAATAAAAAAGAATTACAGAACACAAAACCGATACCGAGAAAGAAACAGCTGGAAACGTCTGCTATAAGGAAGCACTGCACAAAACTAATTTACAGTATCAATCATCAGCTGTGCTATATAGGTATACATGTCGTACCTTATGAAGCACCAGCAGCAGGAGCAGGAGCAGGAGCAGGAGAGAGGGTTATTGGTGGAGGATACAGAAAACGATGGTATTTCGATAGCATTCAATAATCAAAATTTCTCATTTTCTTCTTTGCCCATCACGGTTCATAAGAAACAGATTCTGTATGCGTTACAGCATCATGAAATTGTGTGTGTAGTAGGTGAGACTGGTTCTGGTAAAAGTACGCAAATTCCGAAGTTTTTACTTGAGGGGGGATGGTGCAGCGATGGACAGAAGGTCGTGTGTACGCAACCTAGACGGTTAGCGGCAATTACGTTGGCTCAGCGCGTGTCTCAGGAGGTTGGGAGAAATGATAAAACAGTCGGTTATATTGTAAGGTTTGATAATAGCACTTATGATCCTATAGAAACAAAGATCAAGTATGTAACGGATGGGATTTTAGTTAGGGAGGCTTTAGTTTGTGATCCGTTGCTTTTAGATTACTCTGTTGTCATGGTAGATGAAGCCCATGAACGTGGTATTATGTTAGACGGTAGGTCGCTTCGGTTGGATGCTTTCTTTCAGTGCAAGGTGTACTCACATTTTCTTGATGTGAAAATACTTCAGTTCTGCTTGGAATATTAAAGAAGATTCGACAGAAGCGTCCAAGCTTGCGGATTATTATTTGTAGTGCGACTATCAACGCGCAGTCATTTGTGGATTATTTTTGTAGAAGTAAAAAATCTAAAAAGAATGGGTCCATGCAAACTAGAGGATGCGTGATTTCCGTGGATGGTAGACAGTATCCGATCGACTCATTTTTCTTGGAAAAGCCATGTCGTAACTATCTCAAATCATGTGTGGATACAGTAATGAAAATATACAAAAAGGAAAAGTCTGGTGATGTTCTTGTATTTTTACCTACTGCAGAAGATTGTGACGAAGCAATTCGTATGGCTGAAGAACAACTTCAATTGTTCGAAAAATCTAGTAATTCTGACAATTCGAAACGTCGAAGACAACATTTCACATCAAATGTCCTTTGCCTACCTCTTTATGGATCTCTCCCTCAACATCTTCAAGGTCTTGTCTTTCGGAAAGATCTAGCTGAGAAAAATAAACGTCGATTTATTTTTGCTACAAATATAGCAGAAACAAGTGTCACTGTAAGTACTCAAAATTCATTCTTGCCGAAAAATGAATACCCCTGATGATATAATCAATTTCCTGTAGGTTCCCAATATCGAATACGTCGTTGATAGTGGTTATGTTAAATTGCCTTTTTTTGACTCGACGCATGGATTTGAACGACTCGTTGTTTCGCCAATTTCAAAAGCAAGTGCGAAGCAACGAGGAGGCAGGGCAGGTAGATGTTCGCCTGGCAAATGCTATCGATTATACACGGAAAAGTTCTATGCAGAAAAAATGCAAGTAGCTACTGCTCCAGAAATTTTGCGAACAAATCTCACGTCATTCGTGCTTACATTAAAAGCATTGGGAATCGATGACTTTCTATCTTTCGACCTATTGACTCCCCCCTCCAAAGATTCCTTATGTCATGCTCTTGAAAATTTATTCGCGCTAAACGCTATTGATGATAACACTTCAATGACCGAGCTAGGTTCTCAAATGTGTGAATTTCCAATTGGTGATCCACGTCTTTCAAAAGTTCTACTAACATCAATCGATATGAAATGCTCCGAAGAAATTTTGATAATTGCTTCCGTAATGCAAGTTCGTGACATCTTTAGACGACCTCGCAGTGTTCACCAGCGTACAGAGTTCGATGCGTTATTGGGAGAAGTGGTTGAGCGTTCAGGTGACCATTCTACGTATGTGAATCTTTTCATGGACCGAACTGATCTCTTGGGGAATTCGAGTTTTGTTAATGTACTCGCGATAAGACGAGCGAAAGAAATTCGATCGCAGCTCAAACGTTTTTTACGAAATTATGGTAATCTCGTAGAATATGATGGAGCAGAAAGTCGAGATACGATCATTCGAAAATGTATGTCATCCGGATATTTCTTAAATGTTGCGAAGCTTTCAAATGATGGCAATTATTACACTATAAAGGGAAATCAAAAAATTGTTCCATCGACCTCATCGAGTGTGTTCAGTAGATTTGGGCAGCATAGCAGTCATATCATATTTGGAGAAACCTTCGATGGTGCTCAAGGAAACCTTGAAGTACGGCATATAAGTTCTATCAATAGTGTTTGGTTAAGAGAGCTATGCCCGCATTATTGGGTATAACGGAATAATTAACGTTAACACAAAGAAACAAAAATGCAACTCTCCAAAATTGTAGATTTGAAAGCAATTGTTTCTACCGGGAGTTTCATATCTTAAATTAAAGATTGGACACAAACACTTTTTTCGATTGTTCTAAAATCAAACATAAACCTTAAAAAGTTATCAATACCTCATTCACAAAGAGTTACGTACGAAGTACAAACGTATGGAATCGAAGTCTAACGTTGGAGTAGAGGTAGTAAAAATTGAGACAATCCCGCACACATTAAACAGGAAGTAAAAATAGTTACGAGAAATTGTCGAGAACCATTAAAATTTGAATTAAAATTTCGCGTGGCATGATCGAAGTAAAGAAAATCAATGTCAGCACTGTTAAAATTGTAAAATTTTAATGGAAATACAGGAACATGACTATATGAAACATGAAATGACTAGGACCTGGGGAAATTTAATTCATCGGTCTATAAACAAAAAATTAAATAACTACTTTTTCGTTAACTTGTTATAAATCTATGTGATCACAACCAATCACAAACCTTGTCCACATTTTTTATGTTAAATCTTTGGATTGAGGTGGTAACCCACTAGAAGACTGATCAACTCAGTTTCTTACCAACGATTTCATCTCGAAAATGTTATAAAATATCTTCGGATTCGATGGTTGTGAAAATGTGGCTTGTGACCATCATTTGTTATGAACTCAAATAAAATACATAACTCTTCTTTCCTCTCAAAGTAGAAATATGTTATAAATTCGGCAAAATGCATCTCCCGCCTATCGCACTGTTGACTGTTATTCCCAACCCTCTATCTCTCCATTTCATTAATCTATCACATGAATATTGACACGACGACTCTCCACACAGAAAACTCTGCACATTTGGTTTACACTTAAAGCGGCGAATCCCAATAATGGCTGCTGTCCACAGTTTCGGTGCTTTACATACAATTTTTGGCTTCAGGTTACGATAATTCGCGAAGATCGATCAAAAATCATTCGCCCTCAACCTCAGTTGCTTCGTTCGATGCAATCGGCTGCACTATACCCTTCCGATCTTCATCCAAGTCCTTTCTATTGGTGGTAGACGCGGAAAAAGCAGCAGGAGAAGCTTCCTTGGACTCCACATGATCGTCATCATTCGCAAGATTACCATAATCGTGACAAGAATTAGATGGCATGGGTACCATAAACGGATTCCCAACCGTACTAAACGGATCATATGTTGGGTAAACAACAGGCATCATATATACTGGCATAACAGCAGTCATATAAGGGGCTGCCGGGTGAAAGGGATAATGTTCGCTACTATTGGAATCGTAACTGTGATTGCTATTACGACTACTAGGGCGACTTCGTCGATTGTGATTATAATTACTGTGCTGTTGTTGCTGTTGATGTAGGTTGATCGGAGATGGTGACTGGCGACTACCTCCTCGTCTCCTACTTCGACGACTGCCACGCGATGATTGTGACGGCGATGTGGATAGTGCATCTTTGTTTCTACTTCGACGACTGCCACGCGATGATTGTGACGGCGATGTGGATAGAGCATCTTTGTCTCTACGAGTATCATGATTGCTGTTGTTCACATCATCCTTCTCGTCGGCACAATAATCATGCTGCTGCACAACTCCCCCGCTAGTACTGCGTAGACTTTCTGGAAAGCTTGCTTCCGTGCTACAGATAGATACGTAATCCTCCACATCACCAAGACTACTGACACTTGGGGCGCGCCCGACGCTCGGCGCGCGGGGATATGGTGGCAAGGCGCCGCTGGCTTGCGAAAAGTTTTTCTCTGTAATTACATTCATATTGCTGTTGTTATGATTATTATATCCGCTGTTGTGTAAACTGCCTCGACTACTTCCGCGAGATAAATGTCCCTTGCTTTTGTTGGCATTACATTTCGGTGGGATGCGAGGGGGTCGGTACTTACCTCGATCCTCCCCACTACGCGATCGGCCATCGATTGTGCTGCTCGCGACGCTACTAGCTTCTTTCTCACTCTTAGGTATATGCATTTTAATTTCAATGGGTTTGTTGTGGATTCGAAGATTTGACGTGTTTGCTACTCGGTGGGCGGTTTCAGCGTCGTTGAAGGTAACAAAACCAAAACCGCGGCTGCGAAAGGTTATGCGATCTATCATAACGCGGCTTTCGACGACTTGACCGAAATGATTGAAAAACGAGCGGAACTCGTTATCACCGACTATTTTGCAAGGGTAAAATCGTTAATTAGTTTTCATGAATGCGCGAACTCAAGGGCTAAATAAATATATCAAATTTTCACGACTTAAGGGGATAACCGCCATTCGAAAAAATATTCTACCATATATAGGTCACGCATATCACGACACTCAAATACATATGCAGGAGAGAAACTTTCTTAATACATGACCACCGACAAATCCTGGAACTTACCACTTCGTGCTAAACCACCGACAAACACCTTTCGAACGTCCTTTTCGTAGGGATGGTTTGCGCGAGTTGAGGTGCTTGTGTAAGACCTATCTCCGCAGGTGGAAAGAGCCGGTTCAGACTGATGATCGACGCCGGTGCAGGCGCCTCGTATGGACATCGAGTCCGCCTCACTTATGGTGCTCGGAACAGGCGATATGTTGCTTTTGGTGCTATTCGTGCCGATACTGCCACTTTGAGGATTTGAATTGTTCAGATCAGATGATGATATTGACTTAATTGGAGTGAGATCGCTTGAGGGTAGCACTTCGTCGTTGTCATCACCTCTTTCATCGCAGCTGCTGTACGAGGCCAACGATGCCTTTTCGTTGAAATCAGTTGCCGCTTCGGAAACTCGATCGGATAAGGAGAAAACGTCGTCTGTTTCATCGATTATTGATGACGGTGGATGCTGTGGTGCGTTGACGACTGGCAGTGTAGTCATGATGGCTTCGCCCTGCTAGTGAAGAGGGGCAAGCGTTGTTCCGTTAATGATATGAAGATTCTTGTTGCTTTCTTAACATAGGAATTGCGATATTGCTCGTTCAAGACAATGACCTTTCCATTTCACACTTCACACACACGAGGACTGGAATTTTTGATTAGCTAAGTTAGCTCAATGCCTTTAAGACGGTCCAATTTTTCATGTTTCGTTATTTACCTTAAACGAGATGGTATTGATTAACGAAATGGTTTTGAAAAAGACAAAGTATATGCTCGCTAACGCTTATTCATACATATAATACTGGGGCGCTAAATTGTATAACACATACTCTCAAATAAAGAAACTAGGTTCTTAGATACTCGCTGATGACAAATATGCCAACGTCTATTAACGAAGGTTCACATTAAATATTCGAATTAAGGCGGGGGTACATTGTACCTCTTACATCTTATACATGTGTGAGCAGGATTCAAAAATTTTCACTTTTTTATCTCTTGAAGAGACAATAGACAGGAATGAGATAGAATTGAAAATTTGATATCTTCCTCTAAATGATAATGTATTGTATTGCAATGTTAGACTTTACAAAAAAATATACTTTGTACAAGTAACCAGTTATAAGGAATTTCTTATTCTCGCCATCCCTTGTCTATTTCAGTATTGTTTGTCGCAAAATCCATTTCCATTGTATACCCATTTTGTATCGCAAACATCAATTTTTCTTTCAAAATTTCTTTACTTCCATATTCAGGCAGAGTCAACGAGAAAAAGCAAGTGCTTGCGCTTGGAAGAGAACCTTCTTCTTCCGCTCCACTCCTTACGTCTTTTATTATCTTGAAGGGGACATCGAAATCGGCTTCGTTACTTGGTAAACATGTCCGGGCCCAAACAAATTGCAAAAAGAGTTTCCGTTCACTTGATGTCATTTCATTTAGGATTTCCCATAAATAAGATATCATAGGGCTATCCGAAGTATAGCCCTCGTACTCAACCACACGTTTCAGCAACTCCACGTCTACATCTGAATTTCCACAAATGAGTTCTCTGAGCTCACTGCCCGTAAACAAGTGGAAAAGCTCCAACGGTAAAACACTAGACATTCCCTCAGCAAATGCATTAAGCATACGCTGTTGGTTCTGTAAAAACAATTTCCCTCTTTTTTTGTCGCCATTTGAAAATGATCTACTTTCCAACAAGTCTACTTCGGCCAACAATTCAGCCTCTGAGAGCTGTTCGCAGTCCTCTGCAATTTTTCGCCAAACAATATTCATAGGCAAAGGTAGATCAACGTTAATCCCATGCCTACACGCTGTCGCGATCAATCGCCCTAGAAACGCGAGGCCATGTTCGACCTCTCTTGTTGACTCGTTAATGCCTTCTCCGATATTCTGAAAGAAGTCACGAACAGAACGAAGAAGATCCGGGTTGAATTTTTCCGTAGCGTCATTCTCCTTGGATGCAGGAAAAACAAGAAGATCTCGATTTTCTCCTAAGTCAAATTGACGGTTTGGACTTGCATTCAATAAATTGAGTATACCAACCCCGTTTTCCAATTCCGAAACCTCTCTTATCGCGTCGGTGAATATTTCCCTGTAAGGACCAGAGTAATCGTTCACTCCTTCACCAACTAGCTTCACTTTAAAGGCTCGTTTTTGTCCACCGTGACCTTTTGCAATGAAACTTCGCCGTAACCATGCTCCGTTCCATCCTCGCATTTCATACTTTAGTTGAGAAAAAATGCTAAACTTCTTAATATTGCACATATTATTTGCTTTCCTAGCTTTAATTCGATTGACATGAACAGTTCGTATTTCCCGTGGCAATTCATATTCGTCGGGGGAAATTGGGGTAGGTGTTGTTGTCGTTCCGATTATACCAGCAAAGAATTCGTTTTTGACAATTGAAAATATCAGCCTTCGGCACTTTCTCATTCTGTAACCGAGCGAATTTATCTTTACCCACTGTGAAAATTTTAAAATTGAGTAACATTAAAGAAAAGGAAATTGACAAAGAAATAGGCTTACTCCTTGATCCTCTATCTCGTGGCTGCGTCCAACTCGATTCAATGACGCTCCAAATCCATTTACACCTCCAAATATTGCGTTTCCTTCTTGAGTTGGTTTCAGAGGAAGCCATGGTAGAGCATACTTTACTCGTCTGTTGAAAGCCTTCAGTAAGCATACCCTAGAGATGAGAGATTGCGGTGATGGTAATCGTCTTATGTTTGCAAATGAAATTGCAGCTGACTCTCTTAGACCCTTACTTGCGTCCGATATGAAGTCCATTCCTGTCGATAACTGAGTATTAAGAGATTCAAGTGCAGCAGTCATCTCTGTGATCTGAACTACCGGAGATATCTTGTTGACGAGATTCATAAAGCTCACTATCTTTGAGTCTGACTCCAACGCGGATAACCCATCAATTACACCAGATTTGAGCATTTTGTCAAACTGATCAAAGTTCATCATTTCATGTTTGAATCCAACTTCTGTAAAGTTTTTGTACCAGATTTGTGCAGCTTCCTCTGGACAAACAATAGGCCCTCTTCTTGTAATCGCCTCAACTTCAACAGAATCTCCATCAGCTAAAATTTCGTCAATAATTGCAATATGCTCAACAATTGGATTTTCTCTACCACCACGAATTGTACTGCTTATCCATCCTTTAATATCGTTAAAAATGATATTATACCTCAATATTCCAGAAGAGTTACGACGACAATCAAATATATCCTGACAAGCAATGATGTGACCATTCGGAATGGTACCTAAACTCTCAGATGAATCGATTTCAATATCTGAGCGAATAAGTGCCCCTTTCTCGTAAACAATTCGAAGATTGTAGCCGTCGCAAGCGAAGCGTTCTAAAAGGGGTAGTGCTGGATATTTATCGGTTTTCAAAGGCACAAGGCTACCATCCAGAACCTCAGATTCGTCCCAAAACCATGGTCGTCCACCTCCTTCTACAAGACTGCCTCCTTCGCTTTTTTGAGAAACCAAACGATAAAATAATCTACCATTCAAAGTTCCCATTACTTCTGCGATCTCTGGTAGCTCCAAAATACGCCCTTGCGACCGTTTCACTTCAACCCTATCTCCGCTTAAAAGTACCCTCGACATTCCCAGTGAAGCACATGCTTTCGCACATGACAATGGAGACATATCAAGTTCTGCTTTTAAACTAAATGTAGAGTAAGGAATTGGCGCGCAACCACGTGTCTCGACGCTTATGGACGAACATTTCACCCACTTCTTGTACTCATCGTAAGCTTCCTCTTTAAGCCAAGCTGGTAACTTTTTCTCGCTAATGTAACAGCAAAGAGTTTGGTCTATACGCATGACGTTTTTGAGTACATCTGAGCTGTCCACACCATAATTTGATATCCACTTTCCAGTAAACGCTGCGCGATCTTCCTTGTTCTTGAACCCTATGATAGGCCAAAGTGCACGAGGCCTGTTGTTTCCATTCGCAGGACATCTAGATACCCTACTACCACCCTCAAGACCACTTGGTGCACCTTGACCCGCTCCTCCCCCACCGCAGCCATCAGCGTTAAATCCAAAAGGAGATATATTGCTAAACGCAACCCCAAGATCATTTAGGATATGTTCACCATACTTGAGCCCGTCGTAAAAAAAAGAAATTCTTCCGCAGTCACAGTCGAGAAGTACGCCGACTACGTCGCCAGTGTTCGTATGTGATCCGTAAACTCTTTCGATGCTTGCTCTATAAGTAGCCCGAAAATTAACGAACCCCCATCCAGGCCAGCCTTTCCGAGCGTCATTCAATGATCCACTCGTGGGTTTTTCAGCTACACCTATAAAGATAGAGCCAGCATCCCCCTGCTCAATTTTTACTTCCCAATAATGAACACCTTTCGTAAATCCTTGAGCACCAAACGCTGCACAGCGACCATCTGATGACACGCAAGTTGCAGTGAGACAATTTTTTGATATCGAAATTGATGGTGCGTGAAATTCCTTATCAAAAGAAAGTGGTTGTGGTATATAATCATTCCTAAGCACTAACTCGTTGTCCTTCGATGGTGAAAGATGCGTCTTCTTACTTTGCCACAGTCGCATTTCACATGTCACACGTACCCTTTTTCCATCTGCTTTATTTCGTAGGTTTTTAGCGATGTGACAATAGCTCCCCAGTAATTGTTTGTAGGACGAACTTTCGTCTCCGTCTTCCTCCATAGGAGATAGAATCATCGTTGTGCCAGGTACAAATTCCGGTTGACCAAAGCGGGCTTCCCAACCACTGTCCTTGCAACCGTGCAGAAGCCTCTCTTCAATTATTGACATCGCGCCATCTGCATGAAACGTGCATTTGACAGAAACGCTAGCTCCGAAATCCGGCCACTCCAATATACCTCGGTGAATCAAATCATCAGATCCAGATCCAGAAGCTATTCTTTCTCCTCTACATCTTATTCTCAGTATAACATTGTACTTTTTCCTGTTACCAAAGCCATGCCTCGACATAATTTGTTCAGTAGTTTCGGGGAGAGGGTAGCGTTTGCGAATCTTTCGTGACTTTTTGTTGTTTAGTTCGACGTGACAAATATCAAACTTGCCGCCATCACCTCCATAGCGATATACTTTCTCAACCCCTGTCCTATTCCAACGTATACGTCGTCCGACGCAAGGAACTCCTTCCCATTCTTCTACCGATACTACAGTTCCCAACGGGAGCTGGGGATGCGGAGATTTCTTCTTTCTGTTCTCTGGCTTCAATGAAGCATCTTCATTTTGGGGGGTCGACGGATCACTAATATTCGTGGACTCGGAACTTTTATTATCTTCATTTTCTTTCCTGAATACAGATTTTTCTTCCTCGTAACCTTTCCTTCCATCTTCATCGTCATGGTCCCAATCAACGCCTCTGCAGACAATGTCACCTTTCTGTAACATCGGAGGACCTCGTCCCTCATCCATCAACGCACGAACGGTCGAAATGGTAGGGGAGACCCACTCAACAGACATATACTCAACTGAGCCCAACCATATAACCCAACCTCTATCGGATAAAATCCACCCTTCATCAGATTCCCAATTGGCATGGTAATCATTGAATTTCGGAATTGGAGTGGCCGCATCAACTGCGACATTTTCAAATCCCGTCCAGCCGATGTTCTCTAAAGAAGTGATCAACTCTAGCATCGACTGCAAGTACCTCGAACTAATTGGAATTGCTGCGCGTTCAGCCCAAATTCGTCTAACGGTCGTACTTGGTAGCCTTCGAAAATAATTCTTTATGGTAGGATATTGTGAAAGTCGTTCATCCAACATTTTTGAAGTGCAAAGATTTACTAATCCCGACGTGATAAATGCGCTTATCATTCGCCAGGGGGCAGAACCGGAGAGTAAACCAATTGACCATGACTCAAGCAGATCACCAACTATAGATTTCCATTTTTCGATCGGTAAGTGCTCCTGAACCCGGGTGCAAGTCAATGCGCCCGTTAAAAAGAGGATTAACCGAGAGTCAGAAATATCCTCGGAACTTGAAGATTTTAACACTTCTTTTTTCCCATCCTATGACACAAAAAAATTAATGAGATATTACAAGGATAAAAGATGGAAAGAAACTAACCTCCGATTTATCTTTTATCTCAACATTTGCGAGCAATCGTACAGATTTTCTTATAAACGCAATGACTACCTTTCGCAGCATCTCACTATTCGCAAAAGTAGTTTGGAGACTATCACGAAGAAAAATTAAGGCAATCCCATGTTTTCCCCAAAAGGCAACTTCCGAAGCGGATGCTAAAACTTGGGATGAATATTTTTCAGAAGGATGCAACCAGGCAGACATTAAGTTTGTGGCCGAGTTTCTGGTTGATAAAATTGATTTGGAGCCTTCGCTGCTCGAAATTCCTAAACCCAGAGCTTCGGCAGCTATTGCCATTGCTCCAGCTTCGCCAACCCAGCCGGACGCTCGAAGGCTGCAACATGCCTCAACAACAACCCAAAACTCATTGGCTGCCCGGATGGGGTCAGGATTAGATTTCATGTCCGAAAATATGTCCAAGTTGAAATGGCCCCCAGACATTACCATAACTTGAAGCACTAATTTCTTCGCGTACAAACGAAGGAGACATTTGCATTCCATTAAAATGAGTCTGTGAATCAATTCTTTAGCTTCTTGATATGACTTCTTCATGTGTCCTAGCACATTATTTTCATTTGCGTCCAGATTCTCCTCAGATAAATAATCCTTCCATATTTGAGAAACTATTTCTGTAACATCTTCGTCGCTTTTGTGCTTTTGAATTTTTTCCTTCTCCTTGCTTTTACCTGCCGAAAGATGAACGGAAGCGTCGCAACCATAAAACCTATGTTGCCACGCAAACAGTTCGTGCCCATGTTCGCCGTCGGACAAATCACACATTGGTGAGGAATTCAATATAGAAGAATTCTGTCCAGTAGAATAAATGTCTTCATACTTCATGAATAGATTCATCTCTGTTCGCGATTCTTGAATTGCCTCGTCAACTCCGCGATATCCAAGGGGTGGGCCGAACTTAAAGGACCTTGAATTAGGAAATTTGTCACCAAAAATAAACTTGAATTGCTCCCTGTGGTTGAAACTAACACAAGCATACACTCCTCCGCAAGGCCTGAAACCATCACCACTGAAGGCTACGCCCATTCCAATTTCTTCACCTTTGCCATTGAGAGTAAAAGACACAACTCGCTCATCCATGTCTACGCAACAACCAACAACATCGCCTTCTGTCCACCTGCAGCCCCATTCAGTTGCTGATGTATGCCATCTATACTTCCGCCATCCATCGTACGCCCAACTACTTGGACCATCCCCCACCCCATAGCCATCACGGCGATCGGTTGCCTGACAGTGACCAGCGAAGGATCCATCAGCCCAACCAATTTGAAGGCAACCAGCACTTAGAAGTTCAACTTCATAGTACCATTTGCCACTTGTATGAAGAATGCCTCTCGCGCCAATACTCGAAAATCCTGAGTCAGGTGAGCCTGCAACCTCTAGTGTGCGCGGATTGACTGTAGGTTTGCCGTTGATAGTTTGAATTGAGCATGGTCGAAGAGAATGTAACCCAGTATCAGAATCAATAGACTGATCGCTTTTTGAATCACTGGATTCACCTGCATGTGAGGAAATCAAAGATCCTTCGTCTTCATCGTTGCTTTCATTTAAGGATCGCTCCTCCTCCTTATTGTTGTCTTCTTCGACGTCGTCTAGGTCATCACCTTCTTCATTATTATCCTTTTCTTCTTCATCTTGCTCTTGCAATCGGTCGCTGTTGGAAAGAATCCACGTCAACGCCTCATCAACATTATTGCTTGTCGCAGCAAGTGCCTCGGCACACCATTTTTGGGGAAAACCCATTTCTTGTAATTGTGCCAACAGGTGTCCAGTGTCCGCTGCATTTCGTCTACCCCGAGTCGCTTCCCTTGCACGCGATTCGGCAATCAATTGTTCCATCTGGCCATATTCAAGGCAGTAATGCACTGCAGTCTCCACATTAGGGGTACGCCGCCAAGCCAACTCCGCCACGGCTCTTTGAAATTTTACAAGATATTGAGCACATGTATGTACAATGAATTCGATCAAATTCGTCCTTACCTTGGAATTCCGAGCTCCGCCATCTGTGCAATGGCAGCCTCCATTTCGTCCTCTGAGGGTCGATTCTGCTCATTGTTTGTATCGGCTGTGGACTCGCTATCGTCATCATTGTTCGATTCGTGGTTTACATCAGATGAGCAAAGCTCGCTTGATTCCATCATTATTTCAAGTGCCTTCTTGGAAAGTTCATAGTCTCCTACATAGTTTTCCAGGCAGCGAAGTGTTTTCGAGTTTGAAACTTGTAGAAGATAGCGATGTTCCCGCACACCAATATTCGACAAATGTTCGTCATCTTCCTCCCCATTTGAAGCTAATTGTAATACTTTGTGTAAATATCCACTATCCAAGCAGCCTTCAACATTCTCTTTTTTCGACAAAAGTAACGACAAAGTGCGAAGAGCCATCATATTTGTAGAATAAGCGTCGACATTCGCATCTTCGTCATGCTTGTTTAATAGCTGAAGCAAAACTTCTTGGACCGAGCTAACATCTTTGTCCAAGACCAGTGGTAGCTCTGTGACAGGTGAAATTTCATCAAAACTAGACTTTACTGCTCGAACGCCAAAGTCAGCATTCGATTGCGTCATCGAAGATATTTGGCTTGATAATTTTCTATTATCGAAGAGAATAATTTCGCACACATTACTTTTGCTGTCGATGTTTGACAGGACACCTGCTGCGCAAGTTCGTCGCGATATCGTACGATTTATTTCTTCAACGCGTTCAATACCACTTTTTGCTTTAATTCTTTCGGAATCAACGATTACATGCCCTCCTAAGGTCAACCTCATTGGCGAACCGCCTAATAATGCAAGGACTGATCTAACTTTCTCATTCGAATTACTTTTAATCAAACGAAAAGACTCTTTGTAAATCTTATGTTTCCAGTTTTCACTGCTCAAGATAAGATATCGTAAGATTGACACAATTTCAATTGCAACCTCCTCGCGGTAATGACTTGATGAAAATCCTTCAAAAATGTTATCTGAGTTCCTACAATCAAAACAACAGTATTGAAACAAAATTTGAACAGTCTTTTCATCCACTTCACAAAACAAAAGCAGTCTTCGTAGCACCCGCAACATCTTCCTCATCACGTTATTCGGTAGGACAAAATGAGACCGCTCTCCTTCGCAGGGAACGTGTAGAAGCGAAAGCAAAATTTTACACGCCTTTTTGCTGAACGCAATAGGTGGGGACTCTTCGATATTTGACGTAAGAGCGTCACCAAGCCCTAATACACGCATGAAAAACTTCTCTGATGGACTCTCAAAAGATGAATGTTTCAAGTCGAATGAGCAAAGCAAAATGCTCTTGGAAGCATTTTTACAAAGCCCTTCACAGAAAATCTTCACTTCCATATTATCTTCACGAGTATATGGACTATCTTTCTCCTTTGCCGATGTCCCATTTTGTAAGCATTGCAACTCCCTGCAAAACTTCTTGACCTCATTGTAAGCAATTTCAGAACTATAATCGCACCTCGCTTCTTTTTGTACCAGGCCAACAATTTCAGCAGAGCGATCGATACTTTCCGTTAACACAGTGAAGCCAGTTTCATAGGCTGCAAAAACTTCATCACCTATCTGCGACATTTTCTCTGAAATTTGAATTAGCATTGCCGAAAATGCTGACCACATAGCGTTCATTAAATGGCGCTTTGTAAAGTAGGATGTCAAAATAGAAGTGTTAACTGTCGCATCAATTTTTGGATCAGCGAAGTATGATATAAGGTCTAGCATGCATTTTTTATTTGCCTTAAAAATGTTTTCTTCTAGTACACCACGGCAGAGGTATGTGTCAATGGGACCAGAGAAACATGCTTGTAGAGTAAACAACAACGACATCACATCATTATCTAATTCTTCTTTCAACACGAACTTCCTAGATATGCTGAAGAGCAACGAATACAAAGAACACCGCTCAAATCTCCAGTGTTTATGCGCAAGTGTCAAACCTCCATTATTACATTGAATAAATTTTGTATCCCTAAAGATTAGGGGAATCATTGATAAGCAGGAATCCAAGATACACTCGGAATGCACTGCACCAGCGAAAGCACCAACTTTTATGTTTTTACTCAACACGAGACGGATAGACGTCATTCCCAAAGCACTAATCATGATTTTGTGAAATTTCTCCTTCATCAAACGTTTCAACAGTTCAATTTCATTGGGAGAAGTGAAAGAGTTATAAAATTTGCTCACGCTCTCAATGATTACCTCGACCTCCATAGATGCACTTCTTTGTACATTCTGAAGAAACCCGCTAGTAAGTCGAAGCAACTTAATCGCTATAATATCGATATCGGTTAGAACTTGATGAAACGTCGAGACGTCTGATTGAATGTAGATGAGGTTACTGAACTTACCGGCAACTAAGCCATGTTTAACACCATTTTTCGAAATGTGGCGACGAATACAACTGTCAACAATATTCATTGCGCAGCGCCAAAAAGATTTAGTCAAGTCTGAAGGCTGAATATTAGAAGAAAATTCTTTGAGCACTTTGTCGTATCCTGATGAATGGTAGAGAATTGTTGAAACTACTTGAAGTTTGACTACATTGAGCTCTCTTTTATCTGCTAGCAATGAAAATGTTCCATCTCCAAGATGGACCCATTCATCAATATCAGGATTCAATGAAGGAATGTGGCTAGAACTTTCTGATGACGGGTAATAATGCCTAGACGACAGTTTCCAAAAATCGGAAAAAATTCTGCTGAAATCGACTTTCTTCGATCTATATGGTACTTCTTCCCGGCTGTAACTTCGACGAAGTTCTTGAAGTTCTGTATCGACGTTATCATCTAAGAGCCCATTCGAAAGCAAGTCGTGTTCAACCCATTTCTCTACTGTTGCAGCTGGCGACAGGTGGCTATCACTCGAACACCAGGAGTTTTCGAGTCTATCACCGATTGTCATGGCAGCTAAATGCGAAAAAGCTAATGAAGATAATATTTGGCAATTACGCACGGTCCACGTCTCATTCGGGTCACAAGATTTTTTCATAAGTCCTGCGATTGGACGTGATGGACCATTTTTTGGGGTGTAAACGCCTTCAAACGCTCTACTACTCAACGACAAACGTGAATCGATTACACAAGAAGACTCTATTGAGGAGTCGTCGCCTTTTTGCCAACTTTCAACAAAGCGAAGTCTTAAACCCTGTAAAGAACCAAGCACTATGACTTTGCCACCATTGCTACCACCCTTTTCACCCTTTCCATCACCAGAAAAGACCAGACATCCTTTCGATGATTGTTTGTGATCTACCCGAATGTTTAGAGAATATATTTCTCCTTCTCCCTTCGTACCATCCGGCGACATCGCTCGAACAAGCCATTCTCCTGTAATCCCGTGACAATCCACACCCAATTTATCATATTCCAATTTGACAATTTTTTTGATGAAGTTCCCAAAAATCGGTAACAATGTGACTACCAATGAAGCAAAATGGTGTGCTTGGTCTCCTAATAGGCTGATGCTCGCACTAAAGGCAGGAGCTAATCTACAAAAAAGATCGAGATCTTGTCGAGAATCACAAGAAGTCAAAGATCGTGATGATGCTCGATCAACCATATCATCCATCATTGCCATCATATACAACGCATAATCAGTCACAAAATTATTTCTCGACCTTCCAGCAAAACCTTTTACAGATTGGGTACTTATATCCGACGATGGACCAACTAGACTTAAAAGTGTTACCTTATCGTCTCTTTGATAAAGACCAACCGCCGGATAGAATTTCGTATCCATTGGAAGGCCTTCGAATGCGACGCCCCAGTCAACAAATGATTTAATGCTTTTTGAAGCAATCGAGTTGATTTTGTCGCCATCATTCTTCAGCACGCCAAAACTTATGGAACCATTATTTGTATTCAGTGAGACCACTATAACGTCACCAGTTCGAAACGGTGACCCATAATCGTTTCGAATCTAAATATTATTCAAAGTAAGTATAAATCAATAGCAGTGCATTATTTATTAATAAGCTCACCTTAGATCGATTATGCCATAATGCCTGCGTTCCAATCAGGCCCCAGCCATTGCCATCGGATCCAACGTACGATTTTGTGGTTGCTTGAGAAGTTGCTATTCCTACGAAAACGTGACCCTTTTCACAATGATCCAAACGGACTGCAAATCGATGAATACCCGACTTAGGCGAATACGAAGTGTCGCTCAACACGGTCCCCCAAACTTTCGAAGCTCGTTGCAATACACTTGAGGAACGAAATCCTTCAACGCTGCTTTTGATCGCAACAGAGTCGCAACAGAAAGATGGATCAAACATCAGTGCATCATCGCCAAAAGCAAGCTTTCCAGCACCAACATCTTTCTTTTCTGTCAACGACTGATTAACTAAATCAATTCCTTCACCATTAAGGATAAATATTTTGTTTGCACGATGGATAAGAGCACAGAAGAGATCGCATGAAATAGGTAGACTCTCAGCCAAAACTACTTTCTCAAGAATACCCAATAGGCTCAAAAAATGTGGAGAACCTTGACATTGATCCGATACATTAGAAGCGCATAGAAGTGAATCAATAGTATCAATTTCACAGAATCGATTGCACAAGTGAAACAAAATCATTTCATCTACATCACTCGTGGACCATGGAATCGAAATATTGCCCTTTGATGGTGTAGATTGCCGACTATGATGCCTAGTTAAAAGAGAATCAAGCAAAACCTGGCGGTCAAATGGTTGAGCGTAGAAGAGTCCCAATAAGTCAGACCATACTTGAACTGCTGTGGAGCACAAATCAAGGGATAACGATTGCATCTTCAATAATATTTCTTTAAAGTCATTTGAGTGGCTTGAGTCGTGAATTCTCTCGAACGCCGTTGCAAGCACATTTTTCGCCAATGTTGAGCCTTCGATATATGTTCGATATTGGGTAGCACCATTACCACGAATCAAACGAACACTTTTCAGCACTATCAATGTTGAATTCGACAAAAATTGAACATCGCTTTCTTTGATAAACGATCTTTTTGCATCTTCCTTCTTCCTTAATGCAGCGGCGTCAGCCGCTGCTGCTGCTTTACGAAGTAAACCTTTCGAGGCAAAGGTTGTTCTAGAATCTTCCCCTTCTTTGACGCCACTCACATCGGCAGGATCTACGACAGAATCTGTATCGTCACTTTCAACAATAGCAACGGTTCGTTGGAGGGGTAGGGATCCAAGCGCAAGAAATCTGCTCTCGGATAGGACGATAAAAACAGTCATGAGAAGATGAAACACGAGAGGTGATTCATTTCGGATTTTGTTGCCACTAATAGCACTGGTTTTTACTGGAAACAACGAGGATCCAACACCACCAGGGCAAAAAGACTGCAAAATGTCCGATTGGGGATCTTTCTGGTTATCACGAGATGTCTGTAGAAGAAAGTGTACAGCCTTTAGTATATGGAGAAGCACAAACTGAACAGGAACAGCACCAAAGGTCTCTGTTTCTCTGGCGTCAAAGTTTGTAACTGACGTTGATTTATTTTCAGGTAAGTAATCATGCTTTGGTTCCTCAGAAACGATGGGTGATACATCACCTGCAAGAGGAGCATAACTATTCTTATCTTCGGTGGTTTGTGAAGGCGTAGAAGAAACATCTGATTTGCTGTCTTCTACGTCATTATCACCGTTGCCGGTAACTTCTTTCGAACTTAAAGACATTGCTAATGCTTGTCGGAGCATATCCTCCTCATTGTACTCATGATAAAAATCATCGAAACTCTCTCCACTTTCAACACTTTCGTCTTCATCTTCATCATCATCCGAGACAGAATCATTTGGATTTATTAGATCCAGTGGATCAACATCTATCCGCGGGCTTCTTAAGTCTTCGGCTAAGTTCCTGTCTGGAGAAATAATTCCATCAACACCTTCTATTGCAAAGTTAGCATCATTAGCAAAAGACTCTTCATCTTCTGGTTTAGGAGAAGTTGGGACCGGAGTCATTAATGTATTTGCTTCATCTTCACTATCTTTATGTTCTCGAAAAATTTCAAATCTAATAACTTCGTTCAAAAGCTTAATGCATGTTTCATTGTTTTTGTCGTCTATTTCTACTTTTTGCTCCCGACTCGATGTCAAACTTTTATCATCGATGGAGTCCCCTGTTGGCAAAAGAGCAAGAAGCCCCCCGACTCGCAAAGTCATGCCGCCCTCCCAACAGAAACCATTATCGCTCGCTAAATTGACGCCTTTTGCACATGATATCAAAATTGCCAGAGCAACCACAAGAAACGCTTCTACAGTCCCGTTTTTCACAGCCTCAAATATTAAACTTTCAATATCAGACGTAGACATGCGACTGACTGAATTGTCACTAAGAGAAATATCTTCCAATTTTTTCTCTACCGCATCTCCTCCTATGTACGCGTTTAGTATAGGGAGTTTCAACACAGATTTAATAATATCAGACGACGACGAAAAACATCTCCGAAATACTTTTACAAACGGAATCAATGAATCTATAGCTGTATGACTTTTATTTTTCAGTTCATTGGACGAATTTTTAATTTGTCGCTCATAATATTGAAACACCCTATCCACATCCCTTTCATCGACGCCAGCTACCTTTGACAAATCTAATCTACAATCTCGCAAATCGATCGTCTTAGGTTCCGGTTTCACATACCCCGCGAGAGAATGTGCCACTTCTCTCAACGAACTGGATGAAATTAAATTTGGCCTTTCCATAAAAGCCGAGAGAGGCGCTTCATCCTTTTAATAAGTCGAACCAAAAACAAATATAAGAAAAACAAAAAGGCATTCCAAATACGTTGACATAAAAAAACGAAACAGTTGCCTCCGCATGCATGCATCCACCGAAATAACAACTCTCCCCATGCTGCTACATACACTCTACATCATATCACATTGCATGCTTCTTACCAACAATTTCTTCAAACGTAGCTTCTTCGCATCGGATCGTGATTCCATATATATATCAACCGCTGCAGCACGGCAACTGTGATTAGATTTCGAATGCTGTGGATCCTCCATAACATTTATTTGTTATCAATATTATATATATATTCAAAAATATCATTCACACAGAAATAACAGCAGGGTAGTGATCGTAGTAGTAGTAGCTCTCTTTCTTTTATCCTCTCTCGTTGGTTAGTTGGCTGGCTAGCTGGTTAGTTGATAAGTTATGGAGAGGACCAGTGCTGAAATATTTTTCGTCTTTTTCGGAATATTTTTTTGACATACGCGCATTTGCGTAGGATGAAATCAAACCATAAACCAGAAAGTGAGTGTGTGTGTGTTCTCTTAGAGCATCTAGCGGTTCTTGCAAGGAGAGTACCGTTACATAGTACATGTGCATGTACATATATATACATTTAGAAAATCTACAGTATGGATATTCAATTTTTACGATAGAGTTGGGGTACATACATGTACATGTCTTTCGAAGTCTCACGAAAATTCGCATGGATTTGCAATCTGTGCACATTGACGAGCGAAGAGCGAACATGGATTTTTGTTTATTCTGAATTTCAAATAACACTTTTTCCAAGACTTCTTTGTCTGTACATCCATCTCTCTCTCTTTTGATATTGGCTTCATTTAGTCAAAAGTCAAAAGTTATACCGGCAGAGGGTGGAACAATTTAATTGTAATTGAATTGCTAACTTAAGAAAAAAAACAACTGATTATCGGTATTCAAAGATGAATTCGCAATCAATTACGCAATTCAATTATTCAATAAAATTATAATTGCAATTATTGCCTACGAAGAAAAATACAATTACAATTACAATTATCAACTATAAATTTTTTTGCAATATGAGATTTACGCCTCTGTAAAAATGCAATTACTGTCCAATTACCCAATTATTGCTAAATGTTGTAGTATAAGAGATTACGAATTAGGGTCTGGTAGTCGGTTAGCTTCTGCAGTGGCCTGCATCATATTCTGCTGTTTTGAAAATTGTTCCTCCCTTTCACGGCGGCGACGATTAGTATTCTTCTGCTGCTGCTGACAATTGTTTATAGACTGATACACCAT
>Ga0115008_10000284_pt1 | contig 35781 bp, 24 predicted proteins | sample FraStrMetagenome_FD_87164 | JGI IMG/M metagenome (GOLD analysis project Ga0115008, IMG submission 87164) | Marine eukaryotic phytoplankton communities from Arctic Ocean - Fram Strait ARC3M Metagenome | ecosystem: Environmental > Aquatic > Marine > Oceanic | place: Fram Strait | collected... | reverse complement strand
TGAGGAGATCACGAGGCTACAAATGGCAAAGGCATCAAAATTACAAGAACTTGAACGGCAAGATGATCTGTCGAAAGAACGGTTCACAACAGCTAAGCGAAACATGGATGAATACGGTTCATCTCAACCACCGCGTCAAAATGAATCGTTCCATGGTGCCTGTAGTTATGGTATTCGCAATATAGGTAACAATGTAAATGATGATATTTATACATTTATATTGATCATATTGCTCGTCATAATAATATCAATGATAAAATCAATATATAGTGCACGGTGCAAGATCGATAAATTGACGCGCGTGATCCAACAGAACAGAAGTCAGTTGCAACCGATCAACCAGCAACCGTATACGCCTCTCGATATGCAACAAGCATCACAACCGGCATCCACCAATCCAGGTCTCATGGGTGCCGCAGCTCAAGCCACATCCTGATAATATAGTCTGACAGGTGGTGGTTAGCCTATATTAGTTGATCATCGTAATCATTGATATATTTTAGTTCGCCGGTTTGACTCGATTCGCTTATTTGTTGGCTATCACTAGGATGAGTTGTTAATTTTTTCGACCTGAACATTTCCGGTATGGGTGGTGGGGCACCGCTGTCGGTAAGACCATGCCCACTGCGCCGGCTGATTGATGTAAATGATGTGCTAAGGTCCGTCGATGTTGATGATAGTGTTTTTTGCACATGTGCGACACCGTCTTGGGTATAGGCCTGTGGTGGCGTGATGCGCTTTGTCTTTTTTCTTTGTTTCAGCACTTTATGTCTAGCATTAGAATCCGTCCGTTTACTTGCGATGTAACTAAGCATATGTGATAAATGACCATCTTGTTTACTATTGGACCATGTTATAAAAAACGTGGTTTCGCTTGTGGACATTTCAATATTGATCACGAACCCACGCCGTTCAAGCTCTTGTATTATCGCATAGTATACGAGAATACTTGAGTCCTCGTTGGTCATTTCAGGTACGCTGAAGTTAACAGGTGCGCCGTACGCGATGCATGTTCGAGAGTCTCTATGAGCATCCATTATCCTATCCTCTATGGCCACCATGATATCTTGAACATACCTATCAATAAATTTTGTTTTGGTCCACTCACTGCGTAGTTTATTTGCTGTAATGTTCATCCAATCGATATTTTGGTAAACTATATTATGAGTGATCATATATTAAATTTGAAAAACACTCATCTATATATCGAATCATGACAAACGTAGGGCATGGTAAAAGTGATGAAAACCACATGCCCGCGAACTTATGCGGTGCAATAATTGGATATAATGAAATCGACACCATGGTCCCCAGTAGATATGAATCACTATGTGCAGACAACCCCGATAGCGAAATCGTCGATAATTGTATAGCATCAAATTCAAATATATTATTCCACCCCGTTGATGTTCGAGACTACCAGGCATGGGATGATGACCACCTACAGTATTATGTTCAAATGTTTGGACCATTGCTCAATGGGCAAAAAGCGTGTATTATGGTTAAGATCAATCCATTCTTCGATATCAAATTACCTGCCAAGAAAGATCATGATAAATTACGTGACGACATAGAGAAGTCACTTATTGCTAAAGGTTGGAATATTATTGAACTTGAATTTATCAAAGCACGCGAATACATGGGTTATAAACGCCATCGAACTACTTTCGTACGCGTTCATATGCACTCAAGTAGTGAACGTCGGAAAGCTATCACATTCTGTCGAGATGATCTGGGATACGAATTAAACTCCGTCGATGGTGGTTCCCAGCAATATTACAGAGTGGTTGAAGCACAGAATGAGATAAAACTGGCAACGTGGGTCAACATTACCAAGTACGACTCATACTCTGGACACGCACGTGTTAAAATTCCAAAGGTGTTTATGGTGTCCATTGATAATCTTAAAACATATGATGGTGATATACTCAAAAACAAATCAATGAGACTCGACAAAACAGTATGCTTTACGTGGGATATAGAGACATACAAAGATATCACCCGAACAGATGCCGAACCACCATTCCCAGAAGAGAATGACTCAGGTATATTTCAAATAAGTATAAATGCTAACATTATACATGACGCTGTACCATACCTTAATATTCTCATAACGACTTGTCCACAAAGCCCGGAGCCAAACACTCTGGTTGTGATATGCGACGATGAGAAGCAATTGCTCAAATCGTTTGCCGATATATTTGAAAAAATTTGTCCTGATATATCGAATGGGTTCAATACGGGTTACTACGATTGGCCATGGGTCAAAGCACGGATGGAAACATACGAACTGACACAACACTTCGCAAATAAAATGAGCTGCGTTGTCCATAAACGGGGTAAGAAACAGACACGTGTGGATTTGGAAGAAATGATCATACGATACAACTATGTCACACATCGAGTGAAGCTCGATGCCGACACCACAATGCTTGCGTACAGCCTGTGTTTCCCAGGGTGCATTGATTATGATCTCATGCCAATGTTTCGCAAAACTCACATGAAGCAGTGTGAGAGCGCAGGATCATATAAGCTGAACTTCTTCTTGGAGATGTATGGACTACCGTTAAAAGATGATATGTTGGTAAACACTATGTTTGACGCGTATGATGCAATGAATAGGTGTATTATGGACGAAGTTGATCCACCCCCCGAACTACTAACACTGATGACAAAAATCGGCAAGTACTGTTGCCGAGACTCGAGATCAACATTCAATCTTACCCTCGTCAATAGTGGTAACAGTATATCAGATCTACGAGAGATCGCAAACATGTCATACACGTCGTTAAACGATGCGATATGGTATGCGGGTGCAATGAAGGTTAGGAATCTTATCATTACTGAGGGGTCATTGATGGGTTATTCATTTAACACACATTCGGAATACGGATCCAATCGCGAGAAATACATAGGTGGATATGTTTCAACACCGCGCAAAGGCGTGGCTGCTGCCAAACTATCATTCCGTGAGCGCAGTACGCATAATGATCACCACGAGCGGTACAAAAACATAAGTGAGGAATGCATCAACTCGATGGAATATATAATTCTCAACAACTGCGATCCTGAAATGTTAAAAAAGCTTAACACACCCGCCCGACATGCGTTTGATGAATTCATCGATGATGAACAACACCACCCGGTATTTGCACTCGATTATTCGAGTCTGTACCCAAGTATCATCATCGCATTTAATATCGACCCAACCGTTGCGATATTGGATCGACGAATGGCCAAAAAGTTAATCAAGTCAGGAAAAGACTTATACCATTCAACGTTTGAGCACAATGGACAAAAACGCGAATCGTGGTACATTAGACACGATGGTAATGAGGAAACTATGGCCGTCGGCCCACGCATATTGTTGAGATTATTCCGTGAGCGATCCCAACTCAAAAAGAAATTGAAACGTGTCGAGCATGCGATTGAACTGATCGAAGCTGGAAAGGTTGATGAATGTTTAGCTAACCCAGACATCGCAGAGTTCGCAATAATGCCTATCGAAGAGTTGACATCTCTATGTAGATACATAGATTCTAAGCAAAAGGCGCGCAAAACAATTATGAACACGTTCTACGGTGTGATGGGTGATTGCAACAACCCATTCTTCGGATTGGAGTACGCGGCCGCCGTTACAAGTACTGGTCAGCGGCTGATAAAGTTTGCCCGAGATGTTGCGTTAAACGATCGACACTGTAAGCAATATTACGGTGACTCAGTGACCGGCGATACACCACTTGTCGTGCGATGCCGCGACACCGGCATGGTCATGATTAAAACTATTGATGCACTAACCGATAAATGGGTATCTTATGATCAATTTAAGCCTGGTGAACCAGGACTGATTGAAAAGCAACAAGCTATGTGCACATTGCAGATATGGACAGACGGTAACTGGTATGATATCAACAAAGTGATCCGCCACAAAACCAACAAAAAAATGTACCGGATTAACACACACACTGGTGTTATAGATGTGACACAGGACCATTCGCTCATGACACCCGATCATAAAAAGATTAAACCCAGTGTACTTAAAATTGGAACCGAACTACTACATTCATTTCCAAATGTGTTCCACCGTGTTACAAATGTTACAAAAGGAGAGGCTTATGCGTTGGGGTCAGCCATGTCAACCGGTTTAAAACATACCGTTCTCGATATACCGGTGCCGATGCACATCCTCAACAGTTCGATTGAAACTCGTCAAGCGTTCTACGATGGGTACTGTAGTGTCGACGGTTGTTGTACATACATAACATGTATAGAATTTGGACAGTACACCGAGTTCTGCTGCAAAGGTAAGATAACTTCACAGTGTATGTATTATTTATTACAATCACTTGGCCACAGATACGTTCGCATATCATGTACCGACAATCCAGATATCTATTTATTGAATGTGTTCAGGACGTTCCACAAGAACCCAATCGCAGTCGAGAAAATCTTGGAACTACCACCCCATACGCAAAATGAGTTTGTATATGATATTGAAACATCACGTGGTTCATTCTTAGGCGGTGTTGGGTCATTGAATTGTAGTAACACAGACTCTATATATGTGTCATGCAATCCAGATCTGTTCAAAGAAATGGACCGATTGTACTACGGCGGAATGATTAGCAAAGAAGAATACTATGAAAAGTGTGTACTTATCACAATGAAAGAAGCGGATGTCGCTAACAAACACATCAACACGCGCATCGCGGAAGAAGTCGGCAACGCATTTATCAAAATGGCGTTCGAGGAGGTCCTGTGGCCAGCAGTGTTCTTGGTCAGGAAAGTTTACTTCGGGATTGCCCACACACAAGTTGTGAACTTCAATCTCAAGTTTATTGATGATGCGTTCATGAAAGGGTTGTCAATTGTAAAGCGTGACACTTCGCCAATGCAGGTTAAGCTCACGAGTGAGCTTGTGTTGCAGATACTAAACATTCGCAACACAAAAACTATGAAAAGTCTCGTGTTAGAGAAGATCGAGGAAGCGTATACGCGCAAATGGGATGTGGCCGACTTTGTGAAAAGTGCGACATATAAACCAGCGCGCCCCGGTAAACCTGGGAATCGTGCAATATTGAGATTCGTCGAGCGTATGCGTGAGCTTGGGAGACATGTGCCACGACCATCGGATCGAATCCAATACGTCATTGCCAAAGAGTATCCATGGAGCTACGACTTTCGAGGATGTCAAACTAAGTTGAGTATGGGTGATAAAATTTGGTATCCTGAAGACATCGATGAAATGAATAAAGAAATCGATATGTCCTACTACATGACTAATCAAGTCAGTGGACAGTTCGCACAATTCTTGACATATTGTAATGAGTTTCATGTCGACCCAGTTGACGACAGCAACGATGCGTTAAAGGAAGCTGATAGAAAAATCACAGCAAATGCTAAAGCATGGATCAAATCTATAAATGATCAGAACTCACCAGAACCAATCAACAAGGGTTCTGTACTTAAACAAATTTATCGACGCAGTACTGAACCTTATTACAACAAAGTTGACGATGCAGTGAGTAAACACTCGGCTAAGTTATTCAAGTCCAAATTAGGTGATGAGAGTGCTAAACTTTACGACAATACTATGGAAGATATACGCAAAGCAGCAGAAAAGAGCGCGGCGAACTATGCTGATAAATTCATAGCACATATTATCAAAGAACATGGTATCGACTACTTGTACACCTTAAAAATATTATACGGAACTGGATCATCATCGATACATAACACAACGCGTAACACACTAAATCTAAAACTAGATGAAGCGAAATGTGAGTTCCTAAGTAAGATAGACTCATTCCAACTGATGTTCGATGCGAGAAATCATTTACTTGGTGGTATTGTGGATATGGCATCGCACTCTATGAGTCTAGATACTCTTATTCCATTTGAGAAAGATGAATTGCCAAATGCATTGACCGATGATCGGTGTGAAGATGCCGTGAAGTATGCTGCAGAACATGACGTAGATATCGCTACTATTAATTTGTACTCGGAACTATATACCAAGATGTATGTACTGTATATGAACATAGCTCAGAGCGTCGCAATATTAAAAGAAATTGACTACCACACACGCGGGAACAAAGACGCCCGTCCACCAACTATCGTGATCGAAGATGAGATCAAAGCATCAGCCGAATTCATCGCAAATATGAAAACAATTATATGCGACATGTAAACATATAACACATATTTGTATTTTTTTTTAAATGTAAATATATATATCTGGTGACAGTTTAACGCCGAGGATGAGTACCGATTTTATTGTTAAAACAGCAAGAACAACCCTATATGTCGCAGCAGTCATTGGTGCATTTGTGTTGATAGCCGTCATGGTCGTTGGGATAGTTGTTATGGTCAATCCAAAGACGTGCAATAAGTGGGCGGATTATAAAAACAATACATGGCCATCAAAAATGTATACGAGTGCTTGTACAGCATGTACAAATTGTGGTGAGAATACTGAGGGTGGCACCGAATGTGAAACATGCGGGGCATGCTCTGAGGAAAGTTTCCGTGTCAATAATATCAGGGATATCGAACGAATTCATTGGAACCAAGAATCAAATACGGAACCAACTGCAAACTGGCCCGGGCATGAAGGGTATTATAACGCACCCTTTGGTCCACCTGGTTCAGATGATCTTAATGCCAATGGTGACGATATTCGTGATAATGTGTTGAAATCCGTAATCGGCGACGATGTCAGGCAGAATCACAGAAACTTCATAGAAAACACACTCACCGCGCAACCAATACCTGGCGCGAGTCATATGGGTGTGAAAGATAACTATAACCCAGTTAATAAATGGTGGGGACTGAAGCGTGACTCGTTACATAAACAACTCGGTGCATTAGGTGACGCACGGCAGGTTCAGTCAGAAACTCGTTCACAGGTTGCCGATTTAGCATATCGTGGCAATAGCTACCTCCTATAATTTAAATATATGTGCGCGTTATTTGAACAGTATGTGTTAGTTTATTTTTTAACATATTGGTGAGGTAAATATAACAATACCACCATGCGATCGCACGGACATAACCAATACAATGAGGATTGGATACCGACACAATTCGGGCTGACGAATACAGGCTCTCTATGCTATCTTAACAGTTTACTGCAGGCTATGATGTCGTGTTCATCATCAACACATTATTTATTAGAATGGACCACACATAACAAACAATTAAACAGTGATGATGCGGCCGTAAACAAACTATGGGATGCGTTTCATAGTTTCATGTTGAGCTCTATGAGCGAATCGCCACCTAGTTCGGCATCATCCATAATAGGTGCATTGCGTGTCAAAATGGTCGAACTCAAAAAACCACGTTTCGGCACCGGTCAAGAAGATGCCGGTGAGGGTTTCCACTTATTGTTGGAATGCATGGGCAATGATGAGTATTCGAAACTATATATGCATCGGTATGAACACGATATTTACTGCACACAGTGCAAAAAAATCGTGTCAACACGATCCGATGAATCGTACCATATAGAGATACCACCAAACTATGAGGCCGCAATCGTTGAATGGGTTGATGATGAACGTGTGAAATACTCGGGACTATTGAATCAATACGTGCGCCACCATGTGACTATATTGGACGACTTCACATGTCCAGTATGTAAAGTGACAAAACGAATGATACGTCTATCGCACCTGGTGTTAGTACCGGAGGTTCTTGTGATCATATTCAATAAATTTACCAACAAGTTTCAGGCACCATGCCCCGCTGAATTATCATTTCCAGGAATCAATGTTGGCGACCACATTGGTTTCAAGTTGGTGGCAAAGATAGAGCATTCCGGCACGATGGGTGGCGGGCACTATGTGGCTCACTGCCTGCGCAAAGCTGGCGTATATATGTTCAACGATTCGACTGTAAGTGACGGTAACTTCGATACGTCACGGAATACATACATATGTTTTTATCATGTTGTTTGATCCCACCTTTCGTCCCGTTTGTCAAAAAAAATATGCGAGCGTTTCTAGGTAGTATGGGTATTGTATGGGATATCAGTTTTTTTTTTTGATAACTTCATATTTCTAATCAATGTTCAATCCCGCAGTATGATCATTGGAGTATTCTGTGAGATCACGGTTTGTGATTGCTGTCGATGTGAGGATAGGGTACGGTGCTTTTTGTACCTCATTGCGCAGTTTCATGTGAATAACTCGCTGGACATTCGAGAAAAACACCAGGTTGCGTATAAATTTTGTATTGAATCGCATGTTTTGCCCCTGCTTTCTGAGGTAATGAACCATACCAATGTGTCTAAATTCCTCAGTGCTTTTAACTTCTTTGCCACCCACCCCACTCTTCTCATCAAGATATGTCAGTACATCGGTGGCACTTCTGCGGATTATAGCACTATCGTTGTTCCCCATATACGCATGTAAATGAGTGCCGTACTCATGGCTCAGTTGGTTGATGATTGACCCATTATTCACTATGAACCAAGTCGCATTTGCAACAATGAAATCATTATTCACGATTCTCGATGTGATGTTATGACCAGCAGCCCCATAGTCATGCGTAAAAATATTACTACCGACTGGCAAAACGCCTGCTTGTGTGGTAGGATCACCGAACCTATTAATAACATCAGTTAGCGCATTGATTATAGTTGCCCTGGCACCGTCATATATACGTTTGTTGGTTTTCATTACTGCATAACCCGACAGTGCACGGTCAGTTCGACGGATCACATTATCAATAAGCAGTTGTCGGTTACCAGCTGGGTTTACACCATTGATAATGTTGGCAAGCGAACCGGCGGCAGCATACGTGAATGGTGTACCATTAGCGACATTAGCCACTATCGCACCAAACAACCCGTAATAATTTTGTTTGGTTGTGCGGATATGACGGGATCGTGGCGGGTTATCGTGCACATTTGCGTCGTGCTCTTCCGCAAAAACTTCATTAAACAGCACTTTATTCCATATCTGATCAGAGATGAATTTCGGCCGCCCTTCTACGTCGATTGTAGAATCACCCTGCATCAAATATTTCAAATGCGTGTCGTACACTTCCTTGTCAACCGAATCATATGGTCTGACACATAAATTATACATGATGTCGTGCGTATTATTCGCAGCACCACCGGCTAAAGTAGTGATGTTGAGGATATCTCTTAAATATGCATCAAACGTGCATGAATAGTTATATAGATTTGCAAGAGGGATCTCTTTGCGCAGTTGATGAACGTTAATTGGCATAATATTCATATCAATGATATTAAATACAACTGCGTCTTTGCGATCCATCATGTCAGCTGCAGCATCACCGCTGAGTGGTCTAATCATAAGCTCTATCTGATATGTTTTGTCACTACCCTTTGTTAATTTAATCGTGTCGCTGAGCTGTGTCGTTGATTGGTATGGAAACATTGCATCCGTGTGTTCTATGAAGTCGCTGTTGTCAAATACATTCTTGTCCGCACCCAACAAGGTGCCAATTAAACGCGTGTCAAACAGGTATCGAGTGAGGTATGTAATCTTTGATAAATGCTCGGCAAACACCGATTCGTCAACCTTTTTTGTGTTGATTGATACCGAATTATACTTGCTAAGGATATCTTTCATCCCAGGGAAGTGTTCGAGAACTGGCTTACTCGATTGATCGTGCAAGACCAAACGGTTACCATAATTGAACTCGAAAATAGAATGCTGCAATGAGTAGAACGGGTATGAGATATCTGCATTTCTCAAAACTAATTTACTATTCTGGTCGACGGTATTCATTGTTGAAGTATCATTCAAATTATCATTTGGTCTTGGTTTGCATATTTCACCAATTGTTGATGAAAATGGCATAAGTGGTAATACACCGTTAGCGTTTCTGTACGATGCGATGCTGTTTTCATGGACCTCTAAAAACTTGGGCGTATCGTTCAGTTCGCTGGTAACTTTGGCAATGCACCCCAATATCGATTCGCACCCACTTGTAATATTATCACATAGACTGGTGTAGTATACTCGGGCTTGCTCTTTGGTCAGTGAAGACTTATATTCCATACCATACGACAACTGGTTACCGCTCTTATCTAGTAGTCTGTCGGATCTGTAATATTTGGTGATCGTTCCAGTATGTGCGCTAAGTGGGTCAGTAATCACAACCGTGGCGGTACTGTTGTTTTGCCCTAACGGTGCGCGCCCCCTAAACAATGCACCGGTAAGTGTTCGCCTAACACGATGTATTGGCAACAACCCCGATGTGTTAACATCAGTATATAATGCAGGTATGTGGTACCGCTCACATGATAACCCCATCGACAATGTCTGTTTCACCAGTTCGGCCTTCTTGGCAATTGCTCTGAACCATTTGGCGAATAGTGGCATGTTCGCCCTATAATTTTCTTTCATACTTGGCGTGACATCGGAGATGTTGTCATGCAACCACTTCTTGGCATTGGTGCTTGGCGACGTTTCGCCATAGATTGTTCTCAGCTTTTTGCCAAGTGATGCAAATACGATACCTTCAGGATCGCCAAGTTTATTGATTATGAACTGATCATTATCTCGATTGTATGACCAACCATCGATATAGGAATCGTCTGCGTGTATTTTGATGAGATATGCACCAATCTGAATCATTGGATAATATTGTATAAATTTTGCAGTAACACCAACTGTGTTGTAACCTGAGCTAAGACCATTCAATTGTGGAACATTCGTGGCATTAGCCCAATTGACCCCCGGAACACCACCGCCTGTGCCGATAGTGCCAAAACCAGGCACATTATCGATTATTGTGCTCCCCGCCGTCATCGCACCAATTTCTACTAATCGTGCTCTTATGGTGTTAGCATCCTCATCACTCACCGACTTGGCGTTCATGTTGGCAATACCGTTGTTTGCGTTACTGTTTGAGGCATATGTCCCCGTGTCATATGCCTTACCCCACTCGGTAGCGGCGATAACACATTTTTGCGCATATTCATCTGGGACAATATCTGGCCAACAGTACCCGGACATAACATCACTGTGGTGAGACCCGGTAGCAAACCCACCTAAAACATTTACGTACATTTTATTGTTACCGACATCGACAAACTGGTTGATGTATTTATTTAAGAGTTCATTAAACTTCATCATCAAACCTTCACCGGCGTCGGTTCTCGTAGCCACATGTTGTACACTGCGGGCAACCCCCTGTCCATATTCGCGTGTGGTGTGGTGGTAATCACCACGCAATTTGTGCTTATCTGAACCATCAAGATATATATTAAGTCTTCGGTTGTACCCGATGGGAACTGCAACTCGCGAACCATATGGGGAATTGGGGTCTGGGTTTCTGTGCAGTTCGTATAAGCTGTCCGTTTCGAGGTCGACAGTGGTCATATGTGTATTGCTCATAAACTGCCCCATAGTAGCCCGAGCACCCGCATTATTATGCATGTTGCGAAACCTTAAACTAACTAAATTTTGTATACCGGTCGAATCCGTGGTCAAATTCATTGTGTTAGTGTTGTAGTGAGTAATTTCAGAAACGCATGCGTCGAATGACCATTGCACATCGTTGACGCGTACGCAATCATAGGCTACGGTCGTGTCCGCTGGTAGAGATGATTTCCACTTTTTAACAAACAACACATATGCGTCAGAAATAACTTTAGTACATGCAGACACGTTGTGTGGTACTTTATTTCCAAATAGCGTATCCATGAGATTTTCTTGGAGCCAATTAATCGACCCATGCGTTTCGTACTTCTCATATTTCGCGATTATTTCCTCACTCACCGACCCGCGTAGTTTATCAATATTTGCGCGAATCCCCGCAACAGTATCTTCACAGTATTGTTGCAATCGTGATGTGTCGAGTAGCATATTTGGGCCATGTGTTTTGACGGTGACTAACCCATCCAAATCGACACTGATGCCAAATATCAAATTTGTCATCGTTTTATACAGGCTTTCCCAGTTAATGAGGTGACGCACTGCGCATGTTATGTTTTCTTTTTTATTGTCACCAGCCACAGTGTTAACATTGCGGATAATACCCCACAGTGAGTGACGGCCAGTGACACCTTGATAATTCATTGGGTATGTGTCTGTAACCGATGTTGCCAGTCCATAACCTGTATGGTTGACATCATATTTGTTTATCATAATAGCGCGCCGACAAGGATCGATGGAATCACGCATATATGCTGGCAAATCATCAATGACTGTATGAAGCGGATCTCGCAACTGTTGATCAGATGCGTTGGCCGATACACGTGCAGTTGCGGCCGTCGCTGCGACCGCGTTTGTATGAGCAGTGGCCAACTTACCACCACTTAAACCTTTTACTATTGCTTTAAATGCTGAGGCCACATCCATTTGTAAAATACGGTATGTGAATTGCTTGAGCATTGATTGAATTTTTGTAAGGACGACCAATGGTGCAACTACTAATTCATTAAACATGAGTAGTGCGTCTTCGCCCTTCTTAGAAACATAGTCGATCCCCTGGATTGTGTTGACAACGATCTTGAACTTTTCATCATTTGATTTGGTACCATTCAAAGATTCGCGAGTGAGTTGAATTTGGTTGGTGAGGCGCGGGAGTGATCTGGCTTTAGATCCTGTGCTTTCATACGCTGCGACAGCACTTCGAATGCGAAGGTCGATCTTGTTCCGAAAGTCGCAAACCAGTTTGTAGTGCCAATCTTCCGTTTTTTCAGTATTGCGTGATGACTGCATCAGTTTAGCATGCATGTCTGATGGCGCAACCCCGGTTCCAGTTTTATCTTCGTCCAAAATATCATAGTCTATAATATCAGGCCCAGTGTACATCTCACGTCGACTGATGCGGTCTTGGCGAATGTAATCATTCATTTCATCGACGGATACCACACCATATCGTCTGTTAATTTCTGCGACAAAGTCGTTGATAACTCTCAATACCAGATCACTTGATGTATACTTTGTCTTGTACCTTTGATAGATTCCGTTGATTTCATTAATGACGCGCCGTGATTGGTTATCGGTGTATGTTGCCGCAGATCGATCGGGGTGTTCAAATATGCACTTAACGAACCCAGACCAGATTGAATCAACTTCAGGGACCATAGCAATTTGCCACCTGTCCGATTCAGATGTTGCAATTTTTTGAGATGTGTTGAAACCAAAAATGTGAAGATAAAACTCTGCGAGCAGTGGTAGCCTTATGTATAGGTCGACCGCCTCGTCATGAATAATAGGTGTTTGGTATCGATCATCACCACCGAGGATAATTCGGTGAGTCGACAGTACGGGTACGGGTTGCGTTTTAAAGTTCATGATATTATAGAGCCCGGCAACTGTGAATACCTTCGCAGCCATCGCTTTAATCGCATGTGCGAATAGCATATCCTCAGATTCGAAGTCGTCCTTCCAACCCGTACTTTCTTCAGTACGGGTTGCGGCGTCATGTCGTGGCGCCGAAGGGGTCATAACAACACCATACATACCTTTGAGAATTGCCATTGCCCGGTTTTTGCTATCCTGGGCCGATTCGGTATTTACGTCCTGATCAAGCAACTCTGCTGCCATATTACACACGGTTGGCCCAATGTATGTATGCCCTTGGGCCGCTTCCTGATTACTTGTATTGTCCACATTATAATCAGCTACTGGTGCACTTGATTTAATTACTGTGTATGTATTGGTGGGTTGAGAATTGGGGGCAACCGCAGGTATAGTTTTACCTACGACTTTCTTCCAGCCCATAGACATAGAACTGACGCACAGATATGATAGCAATGATTGGTATATTTGATTGGGGCTCATAAATACTTTGGAACTGACAGCCTCAGTTCCAAACTTGTCACCGAGGTATGCGAATAGTGAAATAAGGTTCTTAAGTGCAAATACTTTTTCATACGTCTTTTTCACGTATTTTTGAAGATTGTTGGCCCGCATTGGTGTGATTGGGAGAAATGGAATACCGACACCGGTGTTACCACCACTACCCGCTGGTAAGTTGTGGCGTACTTCTATAGCGTCGCGCGTATGTTCATAGTAGTGTCTGGAACCATTTAATGTAGTTTTAGATAGCGTTTCCGGGTCGACACCCATCTTGTTGTATTCGGCGACGCCGGATGTATGCATCAAGTACGGAAATGATTCAAATAATGTCGCAACGTAATCACCGGATGTATTGTTAAACCAGGTTGATATGGCTTCAACACTTTCCAATATTTTAGAGATTTCTTTTATGTTGTCTGGATCTTTGGCTACGTTATCGGTAAAGTGTTGTAAATACAAATCAATTGCTTGAAGCGCCTTGTACAATTCTTTTTTACCATTGAGCTGGTTGCGCCTATACTGCAATACATGCGACATTGCAAAATCTTTATTAGTGATGCTGTGTCCATTCACGTTCGCCTTGAGCTCCTTCATTTTACACCATTTCGCCAAGTCGTGATGGATGTTGTCGGTACCACTTGTGCCGGTTCCGTTCATTTCCTTGGACAAGTTTTCATACTGTGTTTCAAGTTCATTAATTTTATTACCCATAGCCTCGCCTAGTAGTGTTTCGTAGTTATTATTGTAATCACTTGATTCCTCTGACACAACGCTCAGGTTGGCTTTCATTTTCGCAATGTTGTAAAAGTGCTCAAGCGTCTCCACGGTTCTGCGAATGTTCGTCGATGCATTAAACTCCCTACCACCACTGTAATCACTCCCCGCACCGGTTGTTTCTTCTTGAAAGTGTTGAACCTTTGGATCTTCATACACATTAACTTGCTCACTGTAGTAATCAATTAACTTTAGCATACTCACTAAGTTTGCCTTAATTTCTGTGAAACTATCCCCACCCTTACCACTGATCAGTGGGTCAATAGAATCGTTCACCGACTTTAAGATACCTATGAACTTATTGCGTTCAGCGATGGCTGTTGCGTGGTGTTGATACCCCGTTAACGCGTACTCCATACCGTCTCGGTTAGCGACTACTTCTAATTCTTTAAACGTTTTGATAAATCGGTCAAGGTGGTATGTCAATGGGATACTTACCCCCATTCGTTTGGCCATACGCATCGTTGATGTCAGAATACGGTCAAAATAAATGTGTGACTTATCTTTGAAGCTCTTAAGTATTGACCGTTTTGTACCAGCCTGTTTGTTGAGTTTTTCGGTCAATCTAATGCGACCACCATCGTACTCATCACTTACGTCATCGTCGTGCATACCACCACCGATTCCGATCGTAAGTGGTTGGTCATTGGCGGGAATTTGGCCCATATCACCTCCATCATATGCACCATCCTTGTGCTTCGATAAATATGTAATAATTGCATCGTGTTGTCCATGATTATCGGCAAGCACGTCAACTGCGGCATGGAACTTTCCAAGATATTTGCGAGTAATTTTATCACGTGGTTTGGCTCTCATCAACTCGTCAGCTTTGAGTTTGATGTCACTGAGTTTTGACGTTTTGCGGTATTCTGACAGTGTCATACCCACCGTTTTCAACGCTTTGTTAACCTGCGATGCTACGCTTGCGACATTACTTACTTCGTTTAACCAATATGAAAGTTTTGCACCGGTTTCTTTAGAACCAAGTCGGTCGCCGAGTCCACTAATAACACCTCGAAATTCTTTGTTATTGCGAAGGACTTCAATAAGATCGCGATCAACCGGCTTCAATGTTGTTGTCGTGAGATTCGCCAAAAGCTGGATTTGGCGGTCAAGCTCTTGCATTAATGCCTTATGTAGTTGGTCCATGCCCGCGGTTTTCGCCGACAATCTATCATCATCACTTTGCGATGCATCATTATATAGTCGGGTGTACGTGGAATCAAGAAGCGCTCGCAGTTGCATGAGGTTGTTTAATCCACGTTGGACACTTGCAGCTACGCCCACAAACTGTTTGTGCGACCCCATACCCAATGTATCAATTTGATCACATACCGAGTTACATATGATCTCTGATGGTGCGTTGACATCAATGATGGTTCGTCCGTATTCTTTATTGACTGAACGAGCTATGTCTTGACACATGGTTCGTTGCTTGTCCTTATTTGCTATGATACTTTTTCCTTTGCGCGGGTTAGGTACGTTCTCCTGCATCCATGTGACCTTATCGTCGGGCGAGATCACTCCAGAAGGTGTCTTAATCTTTAGCGCATTAACCACAGCGGTAAATGACTTATTAATCTTCGCGTTGTTGTCTTTGACAGATAACGCGGAATCATAATCCGACTCTAAGGACTTAACTTCGCTGTCATACTCCATGTTAAACTCATCACCGCCGCCCGTGATGAATCCCTCACCCCTTCCCTTCTTCGCAACCCAGTCAGCGTAGCATTCCTTTGGAAATTTAAGCTGTTCTAAATGGGTGTTGTATTTTCGGATGTTCTGGGTGGGCTGGTCATCATTTTCAGATATAACTGACTGCGCAAGTCCCATGGTTTGTGTTTGTTGTTCGTGGTATATATATATCACGCTTTGATATTTTTTTCAATATGTAAATATGTCAGTCGTGATTTAATATATTTTAACATACTTTTGCAAGTTACATATACCCCACAAGGTATACCTACTATTATATAATAGGCATGATTACTGGCAGTAAGCTATCCAAAAAACACATATCAAATGATGACGGACAAACACCGGACAAACTATTCAGATTTTGCAACATCGTGAGATATATAGAGCATGAGGATGAAAAACTATTCCGTGTTATCTATGACATGTGTCTGTTTTCCGGATTGAGTTCTAAACGTGGTCAAGGTGTGACGTTCCTCTTCCCACGCGGTAGGGGCACCAATGACATAAGGACGAAGATAATCAAAGACGCATATTCAACAAATATTAAAGACGCATACGACTTGATTAATTCTTGCATCCTCAAGGTATTCGTTCCCGAAATTACTGATTTTATGACCGTTGGTTGTATTATGACAAATTGTAATAACGAACTCAAGGTCAGCGACTCTAGTAGCAAGACTGTGACATTTAATAATGGTGTTAAAATCGAGAAAGATAATAATTTTAAGTTATTACATTTAGGCGCAAAATATGCGGTATATAATATAGTTAGTGGAACACCAGCATCGGGTAAGCCAAAAATGTCAGTGTCAACAGGATCATATGAGGGTGGGGCATCGGCAGTCGATATGGCATATTTCGAAAGAAAAAAAGGCGATGGTGATATTCGAGGCACCGTATTGAAACTCATGATGTTTGGGGAAAAGGAGCAATATACGGGGGCCGTCGATAAGATGGTAAATAGTAAATTTAAGAGTGTCATAGATTCACTCACATCGTATGCAAAAGACCATGACGATAAGTGGGGAAACTATAGCGATCAGCTACCAATTCACCCATGGGGTGCACCATTCGCGGTCGCGTGGGTAATCCCACAAAATGTGACCAGAAAGTGGTCAACTCACGTAGATAACGAGGTGACACCACTTTCAGCTACTATTAAAAAAATGGAGGCAGATGATGCATTCATCGAATTGCGTAATAAAATACAAACTGATTTATTATCAAATAAAAACATTAACGGTGAGTTGTATCAGGCGGTACTCGATATTTATAAAGCATTCGCCAATCATGGTGAATGCAAAGGTGCAGACTTTAGTAAATTCACATACAACGTTGAGCGATTCACCCAAATAAATGGACCAACCCCTCGTGGGGTGGATAAGACGCCGCCGCATATCGCACTACTCGCACACCATGAGTGTATGCATTACACGTCATTTGTCAAAGACAAGCTTATGAAATCCGACGCATCTGATGCACTTAAAATGATTAAAACCGCCAGTATGGTTTTTCTCACTGGCCATTCGCCATCACTATGGGTTACAGACCCCAAGGTATTTAACAGCGCGGTTGGTGGGAAGTATGAGCTATTATGTATGCTTCTCCAATTCGTCCGCAGCCCTTACTTTCTGTACCGGGCATCATGCGTTGTTGGGTATCAAGGTGGGTCATATACCGGTGGGAGACCGGATACTATCTCTCCGTATAATAACACCGATGAGGTGTCACAATTTGTTGATGAATTTGTCGGCGCGTCTAAATTTTAAATTTGAAGAGTCACACACATGATTATATACACAACCATGGCAGGTATGCCGCCAATTCGATGCTGTAATTGCAATTACGACCCTGGTCGATTCCGTTCAGCTCTAGAGAAGCTGAAAGTACATGTCCGCATGAATCCGGGCGATAAATACCTAATGCTTCAAGCGTTCGAGCAGTTCCGCATGTGTGAAATGTGTCGAGCGCAATTTACAACGGTATTCAATGAATTCGATAGTCATCTATCCATGCCTAATACCAGATTACCAGAACAGTATGCCGATATACTTCACAAGGCCGATATGAATCCTAAGACTGGATTATTCGAAATAGCGAAGGAATACTCGAAAATGAGTAAAATCGATAAAAATAGTAAACACGGCAAATGATCAAAACCTGAAAAGGAATGCGTATATAACAGGCTATATGCGATAATTGGTCGTATTTTTTGATAAACGGTAGTATATGCGATAAACGTCATAAATTTAAATTTGAATTTGATATTTAAAGATATGCGTGATAAGAGATATAAGCAATTATGAGCAAGTCAAGCGAACAATCCACCAAAAGCACTTCGTCCAGTTCGGCGAAACTATCTGTCAGAAAAGTTGATGATGTCGATATCAAAGAAGAATATCACACAGATCTACCGTACGCCAGCGTTGGCTTGCTCATCGATACGTGCGAAAAGGCATTGAAAACTGAAGTCAGCCCAATTATTGACATCACGTCCCGATCATATGCGAAAAAGACCCCAAAGGGCAAGCAAGCAAAATCTAAAAACACCGGAAAAGTGCACGAATACACACTCGCGATATTATGCAGTGATGATAAGTTGTACAAATTAGGCGGAACTGGTGAAGACAAAGATATTGGGCCGCATGGGTTGCAAGGCGGTGTCAAACATCCTGATAATCGACCATACGGACTGTCAATTATGTGGAAGACCAAGACAAACCAAGCATTAGGCAAATGTTTGGATCAGTTGGCTAAAGTTCTCATCATGGACACCGAAGCTAAAATCAAAAACGGAACAATTAAAATCAAAAATAAGTCCATTACAAACCCAGTGAAAGATGAAATCGACACACTTGACGTATCAGCCAATCAAGAATATCACAACAGTAATGACTATAACGTTCGTATGAGCATCATCACTCGCGGACCTGAGACAACTCGCCTATTTGAAGAACGTATCGTCGATAATAAGATTGATGGCGAAGATGTCGACATCGGTGATGGGAAATTTTTACACACTACACAAATCGATATGGATGAAAGCAACGCACACACTCTGTTCACTCGTGGTATGGGTATGGAATATTTTGAGTTTGGTATCACGCGCAAGCAACATGGCTTCGGCGTATCGTTCAACATATTCCTGTCATCGGTATTTCCGATCCCACGCGCCGTGACATTCAACAAGGCCAAGCCTAAAACAAACCGCAGTCTTGAAAAGCGACTCCAGTTCGCACAAAAAGCTGCAGAACGCGCTAAAGTCGCATCATCAAACGCAAACGCTATCCAACAGCGTGCCGATCAGAAAGGCGTTGATGACGATGATGACAAGAAATCTAAATACAGCAAAAAAATAAATACTGATAAGAAGACAATCATGAGAAATGTCGCACCTGAACAAAGTGAATCAGAAGAAGGTGATGGTGATGATTTTTCAAATAGCGATGCGGAATAAATCAGTCATTTCGCAATAAGTGCGAATGTGTCTGATATATGTTGAAATATATCAATGACAGCCGACAATATATGACTTATATATTTTTTGACATCTGCATGCCTGACCTTAATTTCTATCGCATTAATTGTGTTGTGTAAAATGTTGTATGTGATCCATGTCTCTGGGGAAGAATCGATCATCTGCCCAAACTCTTCAATGACCGCACCAACCGATTGTGAACAGTTGTTTATTTTATATATCACAACGTTACCGTCACTGGAAACTGAATAAACATTGTCAACATATTCATATTTATCACCTGCAATATCGACTACCTTCTTAAACGCAGTCAGCATCGAGACATACATCCAACACACTTGTATGACCACTTGTGACGGGTCAATAACCGTAGTTGGAGTCGTTGTCAACTCGTATTCGTTTAGCGTTATACATTTGTACCCTATTCGCAGAGCATACGAATGGCCTATCCCATCAGAATATCCGAACCCATCCGTTGTCATTATGTTTTGGACATCTAAGAACGTATGTGGCGGTAATTTAGCTATGTGATAATCCTGGTAAAACATATCCTTTGATGATTTTGAGTCACCTTTATCTGATGACTTTATGTCCTTAGACGTGATCAAAGCGTACTTATCGGAATCGTTTTTTACGCTTATGTGAAATCGACGATTTGCAACTTGCCGGATTGGTATCATCCGCAACACGTTGTTGACAAATATTTGGTTAATCACGTATGGTGAATTTGTTGTGATGTTGGATTTGCTGACATCAACCCCCGTATCCACATCCAAACACAGGACGTTTAACGTGTCGTTCATCCCAGTGCGTATTACGTTTGCAACTGTACTCACCGGTACACCATTTTTCCCCACGATTTTGAACGACAGCTCTCTCCCCAGAGTTGGACACTCGATACCAATATCAGTCATTCTTTGAAGGAATTTGATATCGTATTTAGCCTCATCTACTAATATATCTTTCACAGCAATCATGATGTTGTATGTATAATTAAACATATTATTCAAATTTAATATAAAATGGTTCACATACATGTGTTGTTTAAAAATCGTGCGTCCGAATGCAACAAAGAATTATTAGATTTCTTACATCGCAATATAGGCAAAATAAAGGGTCACTTTCAGCTCACCGCAACGATAGTCGCAAAGCATCCCGATCACCAATTGCCAGCCGCGCGGATCGGCGATAAGCTTATAGTTGGTAAAAGTGCCATAATCAATGAACTGAAGACCATGTATTCCGATAGCATGAGGCCAAAAACGGACGATGATGTGTGGCGGACATACATCACCGAACAGATGCAATCCGGCGATAACGAAAGCGAAGATCGGTCAGGTGACATTGCCAAAAAGTTGGCTGCACAAGCGTTTCAACAACGTGAGGACAACAATAAATCCCGCAACAGACATAACATTCCCAAATCGCAACCATCGAAGAATGTCACCAAACGCACTGGCCAATCATTGAGCAAATCGCCGGGGGAAACACTACCATCAGAACTTGAAAAAGATCCAATGATGGCCAAATACTGGGCCAATCAAGGTATGTAATTCATAAAGTGATAAACCAAAAAAAAAAACAACATACTATACTCTCAGCGACCATGCGTTTGCATACAATGAATGCAACACTCGCAGTTCATAAATCTTTTCCATTGATGACAAACTTAAATAAATTAAATGAGTTAATATGTGCGTCACAGATTGTATCGTATTCGAATGGTATGATGGCGACGTTGTCATGACGATCATCGCCGAATTATGGCTCTCCAATATTTTCTTTCACCAGCTTCGCTACTTTGTGAATAACCACATCATTACGATATCTTTTCATAGAATCACTGGAGAATAGTATGCCGGTACTCATGCGGTTGAGTATATACATCACGGTAAAAAAATATTATATTTTAATCGAAATACCAATGATGGACAACGTGCGCAATATATAGAACAAGTAGCAAATACATTAACTGCATACTTACGCCACACTTTACGACACCACCTGTTTGATTTTTTTGAATGTTTCGCGATGATCAACCAACGACAGTGTATTAAATGATGCGATGTTAGTTGCACATTTAACACCTCTGCACCGTGAGCACTGCGGTATTATAATATACGTATAATCATAAATCATACTTGCGGAAAAATGCAATGGATCACTCGCGTCGGTGCGGTCAAATATTGTCGATAGTATGGCAATCACACGTGATCCAAAGCTATCAGGGAAATTTTCATTAGATACATATGCAATGATCTGATACACATCATTTTCGATGTATGTAATTCTGGATAATGTGTCATTTGTCTCTGCGCTCTTGATTTTTAATTCGTCAACATCACCCCCAATTGTATTAAATGGGACACTTGCGTCGCCATTTTTTTGTATAAGCGATGGTTTCACGTTAATAACTCGGTCACAGCAATCACTACATTGTATTTTTATTTCAATCACTATTCGCGTACATTTCATTGGACAGAAGCATCGGTGCGTCTGACAATTATTGCAGCATTGACGACTGCAGAACAGCGAATGACACCCACGGCACTCATATGGTACGTCGGTAACCCGTGTGCATCCCCTGAGAAAGCACGAAAATGGTGTGGCAAGCCGTATTGGGATTGGTACCAATTCACCATAAGGACAAATAATACAACACAGATCACGGCAAATAATATCTTTAGAAATGGCATAATCGTTGATATGTTTTTGTAAAGTTTTAGCGTATGTTGGACGAATCACATATACACATTGCTGACAACATACGGTACCGTGCATAATGTAGGGTACACTCCCACCACGGCATCCGACGATATACAATGCGGATGATCTCTCTCGACAGTTTCGGCATCGCAGCATTTGTCCAATTTTGGTACATCCGACAAATCGCTTGGCGTGTGTGAGTGAGCATATCCATATAGTTTGATCAATATCGCCGGAACAAACTTTTAAAATCAACCCAACAGTATTGTGCAAGTGTTGCTGGTTCATGATACTCTCTCTCGTACATATCGGGCATCGGTGTATGGTGTATCCATCGTGTGTGTCAAGCGTATGTGATAATTCACCGGTCGGCACAACATATGTTGTATTGCGTGATCGAAATTCCATCTTGTTGTTTTTTAAGGAGATCAATTCATCACTCTTGTGCAGCAACATATTAATCGCATCCACAACCCCACTGACACCACCGCAATTACACACCTTATCAGTCGTAGCACTATTCTTCATATTTCGCACTGATCGTCCTCGTGCTCGTGCTCGTGCTCGTGATTTTTTCTTGTTTGTTGGCATGTCGGTATATTTGATTGATATATCAATCAAAATTAGTCTGCCGAGCTGGCAACCGAGCGCATTAATAACAGAGCGCGTTAAAATCAATGAAAATCACTCATATTTAAGTTTGAATCGATGTTTATAATATATCAACACTACGATGTCTGGAACAGTATACGTGGCAAGCATGAATATGCGGGGCAAATGGGCAGAGAAACCCGACGGTACACGAAGCATCAATGTGACATCGGCGCAGTCCAAAACCGGTAAGAATCGCCGTGACTTTAGCCCTATGACAGAGTATCTCGATGGTTATAAAGGGTATTGGAACTTTGAGAGCTATTGGCAATCAGGCAAATCATGGGACGGCATTGATGACGATGTTGTCAAGGCATGGTGGGCAAAGCAAAAGCAACCGAAGCGTCGCTTTCCTAATTCAAAAAATATGACATGTACACATGCGCAATGGGAGGGAACCGCACCCATGGGATATGTCGAGTCTCGCAAGAAGGTATATGTTCCCGAATATTACAATATGGTCAAAGGTCGAGAAATGTCTGCATATTGGCGCAATGAGGTACTCGGTGGTGCTGATGTTGTTGTGTATGACTTCGATGGCCCACGCATGGCAAACGGCACACCAACGTGCGTCCCCGTAAACAAAGAACTATTGGTTGAGAAGATCCACGATACCGCGTTTCCATTTGGCCACGGATATATCGTCGCAAGTATGTTGGCCGGCATCCCGATCAGTGAATATATCACTGAGTAAATATATCAAGTTTGAATTTTTTATGGTTCAATAGAGTCTTGCACCATGACACCCATTGAAAAAATGACCATGGGCGAGTCTGAGCCCGAAACACAAAGTAGCGAACTTGTGGGAGTGGTTTACAGTGAATACGTATACGGCGTTGGTTGGGTACGTGATGGGTGCACACTTGGTGAACTCGTTGAGCGATCGCCGGAATACAAAGAAATGGCACAAGTCAATTGCGTATTTGTTGAATTGAATATCCATCTCACAATTGACCCATCAATCACAATTGACCCATCAATCACAAATGACCCATCATACATAATTGTTGAATATATGGGTCTGACTCTGCGTACGATTTATGACATTTCCGAGATAGTGTGCGACAGGATAAATAATAGCGCTGATGCCATTCGTGCCGAGAACAATGCTGAAGCCAGACGTATCGGCCGACGGCTGCGTAATGGTCGTGCACCCCAACTGAGCAACCCCCACAGGTGAAGATAGTGCCTGGGTAGATTCATCATTTTTTATACATGACAGGATAAAAAATATACTTTTGATATACGTATACGAAATGAATATCGTACAAATTCTGCTCGCTTTTTTACATGTATCCACCGGGTACATATTTATGAACGGTGTCATAAAACGCAGTCTTCCCATATATTTATCCAGTAAGCTGGGTCCCGGCCACATAACATGCGTATTAGACGCAATAGATATATATAACATACATGCACCCGAATACTACGAACCAGTTGGCACGGTTCCCAGTTACATCTCAGGTGGTTGCATCCGTATTGGATACTACGACAACGATGATGTGTACGTGCGTATAACTGGGTCTTCTAAGTATACTGGGACACTGCTAGGTGACAATACGTGGCTCATAACTAATATCAACATTGATATCAACCGAAGCGTCCCCGCACCATCAAATATCTGTACTTACATCGTTTTACACGAGCTATGTCATGCGAATGGGCTTTTTCACAGCGACGTTGCCGATGCGTTTATGAGTCGACCCGTGCTGATCCGTGACGGATTCATACTGAATATCCCAAGTATACCATACCTTGAATTTGATGACATAGTTGGTCTTAGTCAATACCGTGACTCAATCAGATATCCCTACTGACTGCGTTGAGAAAGCTCGCCAATGTGATGAGCAGTCATGGGTGGAGTCGACCCGAACAATTAACGCAGTTGGTTAGGCTTGCGCCATACCCAACACGATCTAATGTGACCGGTCACGGTGCGTCCGTTGAGATCGAGTGTATTGTTTTGAAATGTCACCCGATCAATAAATTGCATGTGGTTCATGCGCATTATCTCCTTGGTATCGTCTGCCATGTTTCCGACAGACGAAATATTGTCAATGTAAATAGCACAGTATCCACCCGGTTTCAACACATGGCAGGAGTCTGTTATATACGGCGTGTACATATTTTTTATCCATTCACCATAAGACTGCCGCACATCACTCGCAGATCCCACATATAATTCATATGAGTAAAACGGTGGGCTGGTCACTGCCAAATCAACCTTGCCTATGTATTCATCCGGTATATTAGCCTTATTAAATTTCATTGGTAGAAACCGTGTTGTAGTGTGTACATTTGATATACAGTCATTTACAATTCTATCATAGCATGCGTGCAGCTCGGTGTTAGGGTCGAACCCAATATATGTGGCAACGTTAGATGCCAGCGCCCCAAGTAATCGATCACCCCACCCCATCGACATATCCAATACGACCGCATCATATGGTGTCAGCGCATAAAGCTTGATTATGTTTGCCAGTACTAGTGGGTTAAAGGTGTTGCACTCGCGTACCCGCAACTGATACATCGCATCGCGCCAGGCGGGTACGTTATTATGACTGCGCCATCGCGCGATCCTTACCAGCTCATCGGGTTTATTTTGTACGAGGTGTTTCCAATGTTGATACATGTTAATCCGCATTCCTTTGTTCACTGTACACTTCATTCGAACTGGTTCGGTCCAATGGTTTGACAAACCATCCACTTCAAAATACTGTGTGGTGTAATTGCGGACCAGTGATTTCGTTGGTTGCAGTTTCGCGACTGAGTCCCGTAAATTTTCAAACATTTTTGAAGGCTCCTGCATCTGTGATGCAAGTAGCGGCAACTGCATGTGTTTGATATCGGCCACCCACCGACGGTGTGCGGACTGCGATACATTGAGCAGTTCGTCGATGTCACTCGCCTCTTTTTTAGCACGTGATACATCAGGTCGGCCAGCGGTGTTCCAAATATGATCACCATCCTGCCCATGTTTCAGTACGAAGTCCCACAGTTTGCCATCGTATGATTTAATTGTATCGAATGGTGGGTCAGTCAGTGTTGGTTTGTTAAATGGAAGTGGTGATATGAAGAACTCATGATCGATGCCGACAAGTTGGTCCGGCCAAATTCGTCGGCCGACTTGCACAATCATAAGTTTGGCACGCGGGAACGTGAGATGAATAGTTTTAAATATGAGCCCGCTACCCGCTACCACCCAGATTCGTTTGGGATTTATCAGCTTGGTCAGTGGGGCCATTGCCAATTGGTATAATTCAGTGGACTGTTTATCATTCAACCCAAATGGTAACAATGTTCGGGATCGCTTATTCTGTTTGCAGTACCGTGTTGCTTGCTCTCGAATATGTTGGAGGCGCTTGCCACGCACATTATTATCAATGTAATGGATAGTGGCACCAAGTGCGGTAGCCATATCGGTCAATGGGGCACGTTCCGACCGCGTGCAATCTACAAACACGGTTGCCTGCTTGCCACATAGTTTGCACCCGTGCGCCAGTGCAACCTGTGCATACCCATTATGAGGACCATAGTAGATAACTTCGGGCTCGTCGATATATGCCAACAGTTTGGATATGATGCGTTGCTTGGATCCCGCAACCAAGTGGCTCTCATCAATAACGTCAAATTTCATCGGTGTTCCGTTAATATCTGCCAAAATCGGCTTGATCACATAGCCGGGGTCGGTCCGTTTGACAATTTGCTCATATGTTAATTGTGATCGTTGTTCACGATGTTGCCGATGATTACCACGGTTCTTACCATGGTTTTTGTATTGACTATGGTAGTTGTTTCGATCCGCACCCCCACGATATTCGACTGGTCGCTGGTCGTACATAGTGCAATGGCATATGAGCGCTATTAAAATAAGTGTATGTGGTAATATGCGAGCGCATGCATTATATGGTAATGTTACATGAACAGATATTATCAGACATAGAAGAATAATCAGTGTTATAATAACAATTGCCGCTGCCCGATGCATAATGTGTATATATGTATAAGATTAGTCTGTTTCGATATATGATTGCTCAAACTGATAGTCAAAAAAAAAGTGAAATCGTTCAAAAATAAGACCAACTTGGGTGGGTCAGACTAAATATGGAAGTTGACCAGAATGAAGGCTGACTAAAATGTGCGAGCGTATAGTGAAGTCAGCTCTGTAATCCAGTTGTCAAATGATTTGGTCGTGTTGGACCCGTACGTTTTGTGACTAATCATGTACCTCATCATGTAACACAACTCCTTTTCAATTACCTTGGGGTGAGTGGGTGTGGTAAACACCACATAGCCATCACCGTCGGCGCGCTGAAAGTGGTTCTCTTTGCAACAACCCAGTCGAGCAAACCGCTTCAAGAGCTCCGCAGTGCTTAGTTTGTAGTAGTGGTAGGCTGGATCGGTTTCATCAGTGATCTCTGTAATGGTTGTGGTCGTTTTATCATTATTAATTACAACGCGCTCGTATGGTTTGCGATTGATGGTGCCGACGAATATCATGTGATCGCGATCGATGTTCTCGAATGGGGCATCGCTAAGGATGGTAGAATAACCCGTCTCCTCTTTATACATGTCGCCCATGTCATGCATCACCCATTTAAAATAAGTACTGCGGTGATCGTGTCGAATACAGTAGATGTATACTGGACCTGTTACATTGCCCATTTTTTGGCGCGCGCGCGTTTCGGTGTTGATCGGCGTACCAGTGTATCTGGGTTCGAATGTGAATGGTATCTCAGGCTTCGGCTTCTTTTTTGTCATCTTGTCAATCCCATCATTGAATACTATAGTATTATCGCTAGTCATGCGGATGTTGGCAAGCTTCTTCTTGATGTATATCGATTTAGATTCAATTCGCTGTAAGGTTTCGCGGTCGATGGCTTTTTTATCGCATTTCCGCAGTGGAATGGTCAGCCCATGCTCCATTGCATATGTGATAACTCGCCCGGCAAGCTCTTTCGCTTTGATGTAGATGCCCATGTGTTCATTTATCTCATCATCAAGATCGTCGATAAGTTTATTGGTCATGTTGTCGTTCTCTTGCAAGATGATATTGCGTTGCTCGAGGAGCATGATACTTTCTTTGAGTCTGGCCACTTCGTATGTGAGCTCTTCGACCTGCTTGTGCAACATGCCTTCACATTCGCGGACGAAATCGAAAGATGTGTGGAATGATTGCGCACGCGGGCCTTTGGCTATTCTCAATGCGCGTTGGGTTGTCTTTTCTGGGACGGCAACGACCATTTGAAAGGTCTGAAATGAGGTCTGAGTATCTGTAAGTTGCAACTGTGTTTGCTTTTTCTCAAGTGTTAGTCGCTTGACGTCAAGAGTTAGTTGTTGAACTTGACGTTGGTAACTCTCCAACGCGTATGGGTTTTCTTCCAACAGCTTTTCATCATATGTCCAAAACTGTGCCAGTGTTTTTGTTCCGCTAACTTGATCAACCGTTTGAATTATATCAGGGATCACAGTGAAGTCGCCCCGAGATATGCGATCGATTAATTTCAACACTGCATACTCGTACTCAGGACACATATTCATCGCAAACTTTTGAGCCAGCTTTGAATGCATCCATTGCGTACCATATTGCTTGTAGTACAGCTTGTCAATCTTTTCTTGTCGAGTGGCGTTCGCAAGCTCAGGGTATTCAACTGCGATAATGTAATCAATGGTACTATGCGTATCTTTCTTGTCAATAAATTCGGACAGTGCATATTTGTTCTTTTTGATTGTTTTGGACGATCGGGCGATATCAATGATCGGATTCACATTGCAATACTCATCATTATATTCTGAAATGGCCATCACAAGTCCAGTTGAATCATCTACCACGACATTGCATCTCATTTCTGGATATTGTTCAATGGCTCGCCCCATATTTTCACTGATGGTACCCAATACCCGTGACGTGTACTCGTCGTCTTTACAATATGATAATGCTGAGTACAGTAATTGTTCAGGGACCATGTGTAACTTGCGACCAGGGATATCTGTGCGAGAACATTTGTGTGAAAGTATCGCAGGTGCCTTGACCAGGTTTTCAGATAATTCTGTCCACACGTCAGTCTTGTCGCGAATAAAATGTGCCCATTCTCTATCAGCCGTTAATAATATTTTGTGGATATCAAATCGACCATTATATTGAGCAATGATAATTTCTTTCTCTTTCCACGATACCTGGTGAATAGTGATACCATCAGTTTTATCATCAATGGTGTCGGCATGTTCTACCCACATCTGCCCACTGTATCCTTCACTCATCATGATATATCAATACACGGTATTCAAATTTAAAATAGAAAAGGATCTGATCGTATTAGCAATACACCGTATAGTGCGTTATATTACTTATACGTGATTTGTCCGGTTTTCCGTCAGATGTATCCCGACCACTGCATGTGACATATATTCCAAAATGATTTTAACTGTATTCGGTGATATTTTTTGATTGTATTGCCAATTTTAAATTGGACATATTTGTAATTGCCTTTTTGTCCGGAAAACCGGCAGTTACGGCAATTACACTTTGTAACACGCTTAGATTACGAAATATATAATACTTAACGTATAGGTCCCTGTGGTAAGTTATACTCTGCTTATTTTAAGTTTAAAACGTGACCGAAATATGGACATATTTAAAATTGGACATATTTGTAATGGTCATTTTGTCCGGAAAACCGGCAGTTACGACCATTACACTCTGTAACACGCTTAGATTACGAAATATGTAATACTTAACGTATAGGTTCCCTGTGGTAAGTTATACTCTGCTTATTTTAAGTTTGAACAATATGATTAATTATATAATCATGTGGCGAAACGAACGGACCCCTGTGCAGTACATATCGAATGATCAATTCATGTTATTGCCATATCTGATTGGAAATTTTCAGAAGAGTGGTGTACTGGATATATTTGACAAGATACATCCATATTTCACCAGCGATAGTATCACCAAAGAAGAAATTGAAAGCAAGCGTTTATATCGCGATGTCATTAAATCTCGGTACGGTATGCGGTGTGAATGGTGCCCGGATATCAAAAAGCGCAACGTCGTCGACACAATATATGACTTAATTTTACAAGATGTTATGCATTATAATCCCATGGACATAGCACGTATGGTCCTTGTACCTCGTCAGTATGTTTGCAAATATAAAAAATTCATTGTACCCGAGACAAATGTTCAAACACCGACACATGGTAATTATATATTGAATGATGATGTACTGACAATAGTATTTCAATTCGTGCTCAGCAAGCCGAATGACTGGGCACGCATTGGTCAAGTATCAAAACAGTTCACCAGAGTGAGAAACATGCACGCATCGTCATTATATATGCCAATACCACAGTCTATCAAACGAATGCCGTTCTTGTGCCCGTTCTTAATTCCAAACTTACAATATCATGACATGCTTGATGATCTCAAATGCAGTGGTCGTTTGAACATGAAAATAATATATTCCATCGAGCGGTATATGAAACCGGAACCAATCCCAGATTTCATATTGCGCATATATTACCCATCGAGGTATCCACCACCTGAACCTGAAGTTGCGCCTGTAAAAAAGCCGATAACAAAATATAGCTGGTTAGAAGATATGTGAGTTGCTTATTTTTTGAATTTGAATTGCATGTGGGGTGAATAGCATCATGAACACTATCGAAGTCAAAGGTGTGCAATTAGATGTCACTGACGTTGACATATGTATCAGTCCACTGTTTCAACTTACAACTGTTCGATACGATAATTTTCAACGTGACCATCACGGGTGCAACAAAGACATTTCGAAATTACTCAGTATTAAATCAGTGATAAGAACCATACAGGTTCGCGTAAACCCAAAAGCCCGCAAAGTTGCCCAGCATTATATCCGCAAAGAATGTGTGAGATGTGTATTAAACTACATCAACGATGACGACATCACTAAAAAAGTTCTTGAGCAATTGGGCACACTACATATTGTGGGACATGATAACGGTATTTTAATATGTGATGATCGCCGAGGGTGGATATGCATTGAATCACATAGCGAAAAAAATAAACAGTTCAGAAAATACTTACCATCGCAACAAGCCAAAGATCTCATGCGAACATTAGATATTGGTGAACCAGTTTATAAAAAGTTCGGAATGAAGTGGACCCACCCCATACTTTATAAATCATATCGAATGTGGTGTGATACAAACTATGCAATGGAAGTTTTATGCCAAGCACCGAACCCAACCGAAACATTGACCGTCGCGTTCAAAAAATTGGACATAAATAACGGCCGTGCGAAACCAGGTGTGATATATTTCATTGGGTTTGAAGATGACCCCACTGACAAGCATATCAAAATTGGCAGGACATGTTGCCCCATTGAAAAAAGGTTGACACAGTTGCAATGTGGCCACCCGGTTCGCAAGATTAAATTGATCAAGTTTATTCCAACTGATGATGTTCTCACTGCTGAAAAAGAGTACCATGACAGGTATGACCAATACCGCACAAATGGTGAGTGGTTCACACTGCCAGATGATATCAAACAGTCTCTCGATCAACTATGTTGTAATGGTCGTAACTGCCGGTTTTCCGGACAATATTAACACGGTCAAAATAAATATCAACAGTAAGCCACCTCATACGGTGTGGGTAATATTGACCATTTTAAACTCGATCAGACGTTTCGCAATATAGTACACCATAGACCCTGCTGTGAAATTTCGATTCAGTCGGCGAGCAAAATGAAAATGGTCAGGCCCATTTACTTTTTTTAAAAAATAAAAATGAAAAGTAAAATCCATAGCCCAATAATATTTTCATCGGACGCACGCTGTTTTCACATTACCATTTTTGACAATCACCGCACTATGTTGACTGCTAACGTTTTCGACATCCGGCATACCCCAACACCGTGGCAACCATGGTCGGCAGCAACGGCAAATACTCTTGGATAATGGTACGGCAGTTATGCTTCACTATCAATTTTTCCAATAGCAGATTGTTGTTACAATCTATACTATTCTGATAAATGTGATCAACGATGTTGGCTCCGCCAGATGTGCGTTGATGCGGGTCCGCACCCTGTTTAATTAACCACATAAAGAAATCGCGCATCGTTTTCTCGTTGTCACATGCGATTTCCAGTATAGTGCGACCCTGGGTAGTGCACGATTTGATATCCCCGCCGAACTTCTCAATAATACGCTGCAAGTAAGATGTGTTACGAGTAGGCAACAGTAAAGCGAAATGCGAACCACTCATGACGTTTGCCCGATTGGTGTTTACCAATACGTTATTTTCATAGTGCATAAATTCCATGCGGTGCGACGCATTACATGCTGGGCATGTGACATTGGGCGTATAATATTTAACATACATCGCTGATGCACAGTTAATGATTACACCACATTTACTATTCGGACACGCCGTCTTGCATCCGGTCGCACAAATCATTCTGGACCCATACCCATACCCCAAACTACGCATATTGTTGATACCCCCGGTCGGTTCGTTCATGACTATCGATCGACGGTTACACACATCACACACCGCATGGTAGAATGCTCGCAACCCGCTCGTTTGTTCCACAGGTACAAGCGGGGCTGACATCCGAGGTGGCGTATAAACATCAATATCATACACACACACACTGTTTGGTGGCGGCGGTCCAATCCAACACTGACGAGGCGTGTTGACCATTTTGCACGAACAGCACCGTACCTGTGGTAAATACGCACCTGCGCGAATAGGTTTCTCCCGGCACATAAGTTTGTTGTAATCCAAGGTTTGTTTGCAACATTTACATTTTATCAAACACCCATCAATGCAAACCCATTTCGTGACACCCCCACCCACGCAGGCGTTGACTTTAACGAGTGGACTGGTGCCGAAGCAATTATCACACTCTCCAATATTGCCATAAGTGTCGATTGCCGCCATGATGTGCTGAGTACTTCCCTCTGTTACCTCTCAAAAAATTCAAACTTAGATCGTCACTTTGCTCTTCATCATTTGGACCGTCATTAGTGTCAACTACGTGTCGCGACTCATCAGTCCAAGCATTTGAGGGATCTCGACATCAAACGTATACCGGATATCGAGTAATGAACGGCATTCATCGAACCTGATATATCCCAACTCAACATCCGATATCATCTCGCGCAGTGCTTGGTCACTAGAAACGTCACTGGCCATGCGCAAGCAGTCTTCCTGAATGTTCTCGTCAATGAACGACAGGGCACGCCATATAACCCACATCATTTCGGTGTGGATATCTTCGCCATTGATTAGTTCGGTGTAGTTGCGGTACATCATCTTCATCGCCGCAAACATCATGTCATACGCACCAAGTGGGCAAACTTTGATGCCGTTGTCCCTCATTATATAATTCCAACGACAATTAATGCATGCCGAGATGGTTGACAAACCGTGTGGGTGGTTGCAGCCCCTACATGCTTGTGGGATCGCAGTGCACACATGATCACGACAATGGCCACACCTATACGTCACCGGCACGATTGCACCCAACCCACTCATCACTAACGCCGACAATTCGGTGGGTTCTTGTTGTGCCATGACGAACTCTTCTATTACTATATAAAAAAAATCAAACTCAAACTTTGCTCAACATAGTTGAGCAATTCACACATGGTCGAGGTAGCTCAATATCATGATGAGTAGTCCATGGGGAAACTGCATGCAATCTTGAATCACAGATCCGCACCCAGAGCGAATCATCATTTCAATTATCAAACGATGTTCCGTCCAACAACACATTGTCCGGTAAATGTGGTCAACAATGCTGTCACCATTAGATGTACGTTGATGTACGTCTGCACCGCATTCATTCACCAAAAACTGCATCACAGTAAACGACATGCGACAATTCCATGCCATTTCCAGCGTGGTAATGCCTCGCATCGTCCGTCGATTGATACCACGACGGGTTCGTGCAGCATCAATCATCAATAATTCGTCCACATGAAATCGCAGTGATATCGTGAATTGGGTCCAGTTCATTATGTCTGGGAAATACAATTTGACTACCTTCGGTGTATGATTATAATCGTCCGTATCGAAACAGTCACTATCGCATCTGACTGCGCGTGCGCACCGTTGAAATGGGCTGTCCTTCCCGTATTGCTGCATCGTTGCATGATAGTTTTTACATCTTGGGCACACAACGTCCGGTCTCCAACCTTCTGTATGCATACATGTCGCATAATCAATGATTTCACCACATCCATGTGAGCACAATACTTTACAACCAGTTACGCATAACCACTTCCATACACGTGGACTCAAGTGCGGGTGACCACGTGCGTCTGCGGGCACTGTCATGACTATAGCGCGACGGTCACAGTCATCGCATATACCATAATAATAATCCTTGCTATATCCAATATAGGCCGCTGCCCGTTGACGAGTGTACGTTTCCGCACCACACACCTTATTCTTCCACCAAGCTGGCGGCGGTCCAATCCAACACTGACTAGGTACGTTGACCGTTTTGCACGAACAGCACCGTACTCGTGGTAAATACGCACCTGTGCGAATAGGTTTCCACCGGTAGTTTAGTTTGCCGGTGTCTAAGATTTGTTTGCACCAATTACATTTTATCAAACACCCATCCATGCAAACCCATTTCGTGACACCCCCATCCACGCAGGCGTTGACTTTAACGAGTAGACCGGTGCTTAAGCAATCATAACATTCCCCAATATTATCATAAGTGTTGATTGCCGCCATGGTGTGCTGAGTACTTCTCTCTGTTACTTTTCAAAAAAAATCAAATTTGGACCGTCATGATCAGTTTTGCCGATCAGTGCCAAACACATGAATCATTTCGTGACATATGATTGAAATGTTTATCTCATTCATGTCCGTGCTAATCGTGAGTGCTGCAATGTCATGTTTGAGCTCATTGTAGTTCACAAGGGACCGCTGTACGGTATCGCAGAGTTTGGGATATTCCGAAGACGTAACTCGGTCTAACCGAGACAGGACAGCACCAATAGACACCTGCATAGATATGAAGAATCTTATATCAACTACACTTTTAGCCGTTTCGTTCCAGTCCGACACGAGCTGCAACACCATTTTAAAGAAATCTCTGATACATCTGGCAGTCATTAACTGTGTGCGCCACTGGACCAGCGAATCAACATTGTTGCGATAACAAATGCTGTTTCGGTCCTGACGGATTGGCTGCGAATGCCACGGATATTCGAACATATATACACATCAATGCAATTCAAATTTGAATATAGTTGTGTTCATATTATATATCAACACCATGAAAACAACAGTTGTGTCTGTTCGCAAGGCAGAATTGAACAAACGTGGAATCGCCGGGTTTAAAGAGTGGGATGCATTACCAAACACTGTCTATATCGGCCGACGAGTTCAGTACATATCATGGACCTATCACAGCAAATGGGCAAACAAATACTCCGTTAAGCAGTACGGATTGCAAGAGTGCCTTCGTTTGTACGAGGAGTATATTCGTACCACCCCTGGGCTGATGGATGCATTGACCGATCTCCGTGGAAAAGAGATGGGGTGTTGGTGTGAAAAAGGGAAATGTCATGGCGACATACTCATGAAGCTGTTAAATGAGCATAATCCGGTAGATGAATAAAACGGTGGTCCAAGTGGTGAAGAGCAAAGCAACGACCCAAATTTGATTT
>Ga0115008_10000281_pt1 | contig 35886 bp, 24 predicted proteins | sample FraStrMetagenome_FD_87164 | JGI IMG/M metagenome (GOLD analysis project Ga0115008, IMG submission 87164) | Marine eukaryotic phytoplankton communities from Arctic Ocean - Fram Strait ARC3M Metagenome | ecosystem: Environmental > Aquatic > Marine > Oceanic | place: Fram Strait | collected... | reverse complement strand
TCAAAAATAAATCCAAACGTTAATACGAGTGAAGTGTTTCAACGCTTATCATTACTGTGTTATCCCAACATATTCCAACGATTGATTGTCCGAGGAAGGTGTAACATAATTTGAGAAGAAACAACGAGAGCTTCATTTAATGAAGGTTTCATGTGATAATTATGAATTTTGGACCGACTGTTTTTTTTATGGCAACGGTAAAGTAGGGCTAAATTGCTCTTTACATAGATTTTGTTCTGAGTTGATATGTTGTCAGAAGTATATAATATAGAGTTATGCATGCATACATAATTAATACATAGATATAATATAATAATGATAATAGAAAATGTTTCTTCTTTCGCACTTTATAATAGGAAAAGTAAAGGGTGCGTTGCATTCTTGAAGAAAGGACCAAATTGTAAACTTTTTGAGCATGGCAGTATGGAGTTTGACCTATCGGCAACTAAAATTCATGGCCTACAGGGCCTACAGGAATTGCAGTCTGCCTAAATAATTCCTTAACTAAAAGCAGAAAGGAAATATCGTCAGCAGGTATTCATTATTTAAGTGTAAACACATTCTACGTGCAATCCATAGAAACCATAGGTAGGTACTTTCAAATTAAAACGATATGTAATAAATATGGTGCAAGGATTTCAGTTATAAATTAGTTTTACTAACAAAAAATAGCGGGACCTTTCATCCTACCCATATATTCATACATACCTAATTACAGTATGTACAGCTTTATTAAATTTGTCAAAACGGAATCACTTACGATGAAGTCTTCCATCATCTATTTTTCTATCAAGATTTTACGAAGCTAACATTAACGAATATCAAAAGAAAAATCATTTCGTTTGACACTTGTTTTACTGCATCAACTTTTTCATGATTATGCTTAGTGTGGATAGATAATACACGTTGGAACATATAAGAGTAAAGAAAGACTTTGTATCGATAGTAGCTTGTGGGTGGCACGCACTAAGATGAAATAAAAAGGATCAACAACATTTGTAGCACTCATTTTTTCAAAAAACAAATCAGCAGATGCTGCAGTAAATCAATATCTATATTTAAGAGTGGATATAATTTTCTGTAAAATTGTATTTCATTTTCAACATAGTGAAAATGTAATTGGTTTAGAGTAGAGATGCTAAAAACAGTCTCGATACTTATAATATTTCCAATAGATTCAGCGATTGATCCTATGCACACATTATTATACAAATGAATTTCTATGCATTCACTATTGAATCCATTTTTATTTATAGAAAGGAATCACAATAACTTTCACAATATCAATCTATGTAACCAAGCCGAGATAAAACGGCAAGATCAGCGTAAGTGGTAAACCTTTAAACTAATTTTGCTAATACGCAAGAGAAGTATATTAGTTCCTAATTATGAGTTATTGAAAAGTATTTCTGCCAACGCAAATGTAGATGGTTTAAAAAATTGAAGTGCTTGCATTCGTTCAGTTCTATTCTAATTTGATATAAAACTCGTTTTTGCAATCCAGACGCAGTGAGAAGAAGCCCCTGGATTTCTTCTCATGGAACCGTATAATGTATAGAAAATCTTGCTTAGCCTTTTCTTTATCACTTCAAAAACAATTCAATTTTCCAATTTTGGATTTTCAACTTTAATTGCAATTTCATATTCCATCTCTAGGCCCGCGTTTCCTTTCAATTACCATTTCTATACGGCTATCATAAAGTAAGCCGCCATTTTTAAATTTGAAGAAATTGTGTTTTACCGCAGCTAATTTAAACCATAAAGGTGTTTCTTTTCTCTTCATAAGAGCTTTAAAATTACACTTGGAAAGATACCAAAAATGGAGCAGGTAAACATGAAATGCGAGCTTTTCATTTTGCACGTTAAGTGAACACCTTTTGCTACTAGATGTTATTGATATGACGTTGAATTGATTTTAGTACTACTTATTTTACCAGTTATTGTTTGACAGGTAATTATAAGGCAATTGCAAAAGCTTTTTTTCAATCAAGCAACCGTCATATATTGTAAATTGGTTGATTCTTTAGCTGATAAGCAATTAAATATATAATTTTATGTGTGTTTTGCAAAAAAAAATCCTATATTCATATGCTTGATTTTGACCAGCCCTAACTTGAACTGTATCTTATCAAATAATTCAATGAATCGCTCTTGACAAAAAAGTTTGTTGCGTGTTAAATTACCAAATCAAATTCCTTTTTGCTGCAAAACTCTCTCGTAGAATCATATTTTAAATTGGCGTAGAGTTCCGTTTGGACAAAAGGTCCAACTATTTCTTTTAATTATAATTCAATGTAATCTTCATGTTTAAAAACTCATTCTATTCTCTCAGGTTCTCTTTTCACTGCCTATATCTATTACAAGAAAGGCATAAACTATTTTCAGTACTTTAAAAACTAACAAATTTCTTAACATGAAACACAATCAATATCATCAGACACAATTCGAAAGCTCACATAAACTATTTGTAAACAAGATTCATCATTTAGTTCGACCACTAATAAAGTAGTCTGGATTAATGTCATACGCAAAATTGGGAATGCAACAAAATGGTACATAGTTTTTCTTTTTCAAGAAAAAGGAATTTGTGCAAAATTTATCTCTTCAGGAATTGCTTGAATGGGGCATATCTTCTGGCGATGAAGGTTCTGTGGTTTCGCTATCATTATTCTCTTCTTCTGCTGTTCTCACGTTGACTTTACACAAGGGACAGCATGCTTGTCGTTCTGTGAGCCAAGGCAGGATACAATCTGTATGAAAAACATGCCCACAAGGGAGCATGCGTACCATCTCCCCATCTTCGTATTCATCTAAACATATAGAGCAACAAGTTATGTTAATCTGTTCTGGATCATAACTGACTTCGGGTAACGCTAGCACTTCTTCTTTTGTAAGCAAGGAATCTTGCGCTGTAGAATCATTTCCGAACATGCCCGTCCCAGTATTCATGTCACCATTACGAAATCCGGATAACCAATTGGGATGAGGTCGAACATAGTATATACCAATGCGTCCACTGCCATTTTCTTCCGAACGGATACGTATGCGCCCACCAGCACTGTACCATAGCACTAAGGTCCTAACCAAAGGAAACAACAATAATAAAATGCATACAACAAAGCGGAGCCAAGACGCAGCAATTGTTCCTAAGCCCCATTGTGGTCGACGTGGCGAATCAGATGAAGTATCATATAAACGATTGGAATCGATCATGGCTGGAATGCCAATGGATCCAATCGGCAAGTCGAAGTTTTCTTTTCCAAAGTTTCGCTTCACTTGATCCCAATGATAATGGTATATAAGTTGGTTCAACATATATCCATCATAATAATTCATGAACGAGATATACAAATTAATTCCATCTGAGTTCAGGTCGTCGTCCGTGGTACTATTAGACATCGAAGAAGCGTTAGAGTTAGATGGAGAGAAATCTATAGCTAGCTTTTTGCCTGTCTCCTCAATTTCTTGAAGCAGTGTCGATTTGAAGCTGGTGGTGTTGTCATAGATTATTACGTATTTTATGGCAGGGTCATCTTCGGACCCTCTTTTGTTCTTGCTTTTGTTCCAGGTCGATCTAAAGCCCTCCTTTTCATTGTCGCTTATATCAGCAGAATCTTCGTTTTCCTGTTCAAGATCCGAGTTCTGTTTTATGAAGTCATTAATTTTTAAAACCATTTTAATCTTTTCATTCATTGGACATCGGCCTTTGGGTATGAGCAGTGCCTTCGATTTACCATTTCGAAGAGGTGAGTTCTGAAGAAACTGACGTTGCCTCAAAGATCCTTTTGCTTTTGTAGCTGTAGTATCATTAGTAACAGTGCTAGTAGTAGTATTCGAAAGAAAGTCGATCCAAAATTCATCGTCCGGGCACATATAATTTCTTGACGAAACGATTTGCCCTTTTTCTACAACCGGCAAAAGAATCTCAGTTGGATGAGGAGTTTTTGGTTCAAAAGGGATACCAAAAGTAGCTGGTATCGTATCGTAAATTTCTGGTTTGGTGACAGTAATGCCGACTGGCGAGGACAAAACCACTGAGGGTACAGTTACAGCAGCTTCCGCTACTTTGGAGAAAGACGCCACAAGAGAAAAAAAACCATAACAGTAGATGATTCTGGAAAGCTGTGTTAACCGAATTGATAACATGATGTCTAGATTACTTTGTTGAAACAAATTGGCCGATTCTTTATTGTAACCGACGAACTAACATCTAGAGTCTAAGTCAGCAGAAAGGTACTTAAATTGCTCAGCAGGATTGAGAAGAGAACTGTTCTTTTTTAACCTCATTGGCTCGAATTTATATATACGATATTTATGGTATTGTTTGTGTAGACACTTTGGTAACTATTGAACTCAACGGACGATGAAAAAAAAAATACCGCATCCAATACTTATCGTACTATACTAAAAAAATATCATTCACTTATTATTGTTCAATTACTTAATAAAATATGAAGTAATTCAGAAAAAATCTTGAACTCACATAAATGCTTAAGCTGCTGACATTGGCTACATACCATAACAAACATGTAGCATAGAATGCGTATTTATCAAAAATGTCGTTTTCAATTTTATTGAATTTGCCTCACAAGACTTAAAATAAGCGTGATATGTCCTTTGTATTCCTTTCACACTACTTTCTCCTGCACGACTTAATATGGGATAAAGGCTTTGACTCAGCAGGTAACATTAATAAGAGAACAGCTCCAAAACTATCTTCCGAAACATTGAAAAAAAGTGCCAGCAACAATTGAGTTTTAACTATTTATGGAAACATGTTTATCTAAAATAAAAATACAAGGATACAAACATAACATGAGAACAACTACGATATTGTTGCAATTATTGCCCGAATCCCTAATACACCCTCTTCAATTTGCAATGTTCATTGCATCATTTCTGTATGAAAATAAATACATCATTTTATTATAGTGATTCAATCTTTAAAGCGAGTTTCCCTGACCACCAAATGCAGAGCGACTGCCAACACCCTTTCGTTGTGAAAACTTATTTCCGACTCGTGATTTACGTTTAGTTACCACTACAGTGCTGCCACTTCCTACATCTTTCGAACCGGTTTTTGCAGCAGCGAATGCATGGTCCCTTTCTTCCTGTATTTGCTTTTGTCGTTTTTCAGCTGCTTCGGCTCTTATTTTTGCTACATCCATAACTGTTCCTTTGGAATCCTTCAGAACAGCAGGAGTTTTCCCGTCCAATCTTTGACCTCCAGTTCCACCTTGCAATGCCCAATAATCTACTTGAGGTGCAACAGCAGGAATATTCGTGTTTTTCTGTACTCCTGTTTGGCCGACTTTCTCAGCAATAATAGATGGATCATATTCTTTCACAGGAATTTCGTCTGGTCGCATGATTTTTCCATCCACTATTTGTATACCCTTGGGTTTAGAATCTTCCTCTTTTTCCTCCTCTTTCTTTTCGCCACTAATGCCGTCTTTCAAATTTTCATCGCCACTTTTGATTTTTCGTACTGGCTCTTTATATCCAACTGGAGCATCGAAATCAACATTACAATCAGTTTCAATAATACAAGCAGCATCCTGGGGTTTCACTTCCTTCAGTTCAAAATAATATTTTTTCTGGTTATATGGAATACAAATCACATCTCCTTTAGTTACACAACTGAAATTTCGCAATGCATGCTCCAACACTGCCCTGGGATTGGTGATATTTAAAAAGTCAACATGCTGTGGCTGCAATTTCACAAAATTTGCTTTGGGTAGACTAACGTTTGTAACCGTGATCAAACTACCTTCAGTAATTAGAAGATTTTGCATCATCCAAAATGGAATGTATATGGACCCTTCTTCTGCAGTGAATTCGAGGACTCCGCAATGGGTCATTGTCCCTTTATCTGGTGATTGTAGTTGAAAGAGCATAGGATAATCTACGTTGAGACGTGCTAATGTGTCAAAGGCACTTGGAGGTAACAAGATTTTATCTCCCCCCTAATTATTTTAAAAAAAAGAGCGATAAGAATAATCATGAGCAAACTGCTAAGTCACGTAACGAGTTGTAAAAACTCAAACCAATAATTTTTCATAGGTGTTCAAAATAAACCAATGATCATTTCAGAATATAAGCTTTCTCATGACTTACTTCCAGGTGATTTCGATCTGCATAGGCTGCACTGAAACAGTGATATTGCTCTTCAAACCGATTTGGTTGTCGAAATGCTCCCGTGTATCCCCATCCATGCATCATGATGATGATGAAAAACAACTTGATTTGGTCGTTCTTTTTGGATCTGAACTGTTCTGTTATTCAAAATTCCACATTCCGTGTATTTTCTATCGTGACGTAATCAGTCCTCGGGTATGCTAATGTCATAATCTTCAATTATTACTTAAATAAAAATATTAACGCACCATACGTTGCTGGAAGAGGAATGAGAAGCTTACTTTTTAATCCCATAAAGCACATTCGACAGGAGAGTAAATTCAATTTCAATTATAGTCATGCATTCTCAGGGATGATTGGATAATAAAGGGTACACATTAAACTTTACAATATACATTCAACTTTGTTATTGGTTTCTTTTAAGATATTGTTTGGTTCAAAAATAGCAAAAAGATAAATTGGTGCCATGGATTTGAACCTTGTGGAAGTTTTTTTATGGTGTTATTTACTCGTTGTGATTTAGAAGTCAAATTCAATGATCCTTTAGCTCTTTTGGAAATGAATGTATAAGATAAACGTAACTTGCGACAACCTTGTCAATTATTGTTGACATGATCATGTTCACTCCAACAAATATCCATTTCATTTTACCGTTTATCCTTTATAATTCCTTCCAATCCTTCCTATAACTATGCTTGCCTGGGCATCGTTTACCAAGAGTATTCTTCCCTACTAGAGATTAAATATGTTTAAAATTATTATAAACCTATGTTCTGGCGCTTGAAACATTCATGGAATGTGAGTAAGAAATCTCAAACAAGATGTGTACACTTCGTTGAAAAAATAAACTTAGTCAAATAATAATTCTGATTCAAGGTTCCGTATTACTCATAATAATAATCGTTTATCGAACAATATTACTTCTAGATTGATCACTTTTTGTCATTGTGAGAATGTGAGATGAGGTAAACTCTAGTCCTGTATTTTTTGACGGATGTACTATTTATTTGCATATTTTGGAATGATATATATTGCCACGTATGTAGGCAATTCATATAGTTAGTTAATATTATATCCAACTTCACGTAAAAATTACACATGCATCCATGACCAAGATAATCTGCCGCGTGTACAAGGTTTTCATACATTTTGGTCGATAAAATAGCTGTATTTTGAAACCCAAATCTCAGAGCTTCGAGCGATTACTATCCAATACATTGATTGCTCTCTTAGTGTAACTCACACGTCATGTTGCAACGGCAACTAAATTGTAAATTTCAATTCTCACATGTCCTCTCTTTCCATGTGGTGTTTCTAATGATATTGTCACAACTGCACCCATCTTTCCCTTTTGGAGTCTCAGCTCGTCCATACACTCTCCTCGTATCTTCCAAGCCCGCATGCACTTTCGTAGACCTGCCAAGTGACACCCAACTTATGATTAATTACCATGCTCCAGATCTTGTCTTAGATACAGATAATTCAAAATCAACCAAAAAGCATCCTTATGAGAAAGAAATTTCTGATTCGCATCTAAAAGAAGACTCGTCTTTAATTCCTAACGAATTTGATGGAGATTTAACAGATGCTCAAAAGCGCAAACAGAAGTTACAGGAAATGGTAAATGACATCTCCAGTCAACATTCAGATATGACAATCACCATTTCAAAGAAACGTGGACGTCCTTTAAAAAAGATTCCTCTCGAACATCAAGAAGGATCTGCAATTTATGAAACCAGCGAAGATGGTACATTACAAATTTGCACTCAAAGCATCATGGCTAGTCGCAATTTCCCACGCAGAATATTCATGCGCGTATACGTCTATCAATACGTAGACGATCACATCGTACCAAATCAAGATGGTCTAGATCACGGATTCTCAGCGATGGAGGCACAATTACATGCTCTAACGAGAGATATGCAGAATATTCTAAAATTTGCAGATTTTAATAAAGACACACAGTGGAATTTTGCTAAGGTAAATAGAGATATGAATGACGCTACTGCTCGATGGCCATTTATTCAGATATTTTGTTTAATTGGGACGGGACTAATGCAAGTTGGGTATATGCTGAAGTTTTTCAAAAATAGACATTTAATCTAAAATTGCTTTCCATGAAAATGAAAGATGTATTTACAGCATTACTTAATATTCCTACAACAATAAAAAAGCATTAGTTATCACAATGTCATTTGCGGATCACATGGAATAAAGCTGCAAGTCTACAGGGACAAAAATAATCTGTAATCCACAGATACAATGTTGGAAAGTTTTAACATATATAGATGTCTTCTCATTAATTACGTCGATATTGTACATCTGGTCCTAAATAGTAAGGTTCTGAATTCGAATGAGTATGTTGGGAATCCAACTCATCTTCATTTTTTGCCGTATTTTCTTTAACACAACATCGCATCGGCAATAAAATCAAGAGCATTAAGATTATGGTAACGATTGAGCCGATTGATGTGAAAAGATACGGGAAAACAGGGTGTTCTTGATTTTCTATGAAAGAACTGGTTTCTAGTGATGTGTTTAGTGGCCATATTTCGTGTTTTTCCACGGTAATATTTATTTCGCTTGTTTGATTACCAGTGATGCTATTTATTTGTTCTCCTATAACTTCTGGAAGACTGGAATCTTGAGGTGCCAACGATATTTCAGTTTGATCGGATGTGTTTGTGATTGATAAATTTGTGTTGACTATTTCTTCTTCCTTGAACTTGTCATTATCTTGATCTTCTAGAACTTTGAACTCATATACCTCATTATCGAAAGTGACATCAACAATTTCTGGTTTGTTGAAATAAACATTTTGAAGCCTAGAGATAAATTGTGATTGCAGAGTCTCTAACATATTTTGATTGGTACTTGATTCAAATGATATAGAGTACTGAGTGTGCATTAGTACGCAATCGTGAATTCCTTCTTGTAACTGTAAAGAACATGCTATGAACAAAAAGTAAGATTAAGAGTAAGTTCCCTTTTTCTGATATAATATGTGTGATGCATTAACAGGCCCCTAACTTACTTGCATTTGACCAATACGAAGATAGTAATTTTATGCCAGAAACATTGAACGCCTCATTCTGTTCTTCTTTTGTTTTTCGGAGCAAATTTCGCCTATTTACATTGTTGCATTCGGGGAACATGAAACGAAGTAGCTCTTGCTGTAAGTGGTCATTTAAATCATTCATAGCCTCCTTTTTTTTTACTTCAGTGTCAAAAACCTCGCTGTCGTATTCTATTTTCAATTTGAAAGATAGAGTTGACAGCTCATCCTCCTCTTGAAAATTGCCGTACACGCCATCTTGGTTCAGAGTACATAGGTCCAAAGGCATTTTCGGAGTAGCAATTTTGTTGTTGTTCGTTTTTATATTATTGTTATGTGCTTCTCGTTTATGGCGTACTGCGATGGTATCTTCTGCAGATATAAACACAAAAAGGAACATGACAAATAGAAAGATTATTGGTGATAAATTGAGTGACTGTTGCATTGGTATCTTTTAGAATTTCTAATCCATTTTCTATATGTTTGACCAAGAATTTCTAATGCCTGTCGTCTCTTTTTTAGTGACAGCATTAACAATAAAATTATGAGTTGCACATATTCATATGTAAACCAATTTCTCTTTTCGTTTTCACCTGGCTCGTACGGATATTTTATTATAATAATAATCTTCTAAGCAGACTTCGCTGATTTAGAAGAAATTATTCGATTTTAAATGTCTTAGCTTTTTCTTCATGATCATTCTACTGCTACTAATGGTCAATCTACTCCTAAGTATACAAATTCAGAATTCTTGAAACCATGATATTTCTTACTAGTGATTGAAATTACTGTAATTGATGCAGTTCGCATGTGCTACGTTACTATTTATTTTCCTAAGCACATGTATTCCTTTTTCGAAAAGAATTCATTTTTCGAAAGCTGTCACTATGCTTAATCAAGAAAGTTGATGTATGTTCTGATATTCTACAAATTTAGTTGCCATCCCTCTTCCTTCGATTTAAGTAAGTTTTTTTGACTCCCGCATGTGCCATTTCTTCAAGCAAAATAAAATTAAAATAAGAATCGAATTTTAATAGCCAAATGAGATTGATTCTTTTCATGGAAAAAGATTGAAAAAACATATTTCATGCTTATCATCATCATCATCATCATCATGAAGATACGATTTTCGAAGTAATTATAAAATCCAGAATGCTGCCAGCGGCTAATTATGGGTGCATTTTGTTTTGATATCGAATTTTAAAAACCATATTTCTCGAGAGAGGTGTGTTCGTATCCAACTAAGTAATAAATAAAGATTTTCAATTTTGAAAAAAAATCATAAGTAAAAGTATGCATAAATAACGATTTTCTGGGATTTCATCTTTCAAGGTTTAAATAAAAATATTGTTTCTTCTAGAGACGTAAATTATTAGCATGTGGAACCCGAAGATTGAGACAAATGGCTAATCAATAAAAGATCCGTTGTAATTCAAATAGGTTTTGGTTTCAAAATTCTGCAATCAATTAAAAGACCGTTACTACTTAGAATCTAACGCTTCTGGCAATCTTTTCATAGAAGTACATTCAGTCGAAAATTACCGCCTTTTTAATCAAAAATCAAATAACGTAAACTTAGGCATAACAAAAATTGGTTCCACAAATGAGAAACTAGGAACTTTAAGATTAAAAATTTCTTCAATAGTTCCAATGTCGGTTGATGAGCAGCAACATGCTTGGGAGTTTCATAAAGAAAATACAGCACCTTTAGAACGTGGCCGAAACGCAAATACTCTTCACCGCGATACGCACAATAAATACTCCCCAGAAACTCTTTCCCAAAATGAATCTCAAATAAAGCTCTTCGAAAGTTTAGTGTCTCCTTCCGAACATGAGGAATACCGTGTAAACGATAAAAAAACTTCATCTGACATATTGATCCATTGGTTGAGTTATATTAAGTTCATGCAAGACACTTATCCTGCATCAACGCAGCCAATTTTTCTCCTTTTGGAACGATGTACACGAGCTCTACTTCCCATTCGAAAGTATCAGAATGACGTACGTTTCATTCGAGTTTGTATATTATATGCAGACAAAACTTCGTTTCCAGCAGATGTTTATAAATTTCTCCATCAGAATAAGGTTGGTTCGGAAACCGCATTGTTTTGGGTTGCATGGGCATGGGTTATGGAGAAAAAAGAAGATTTTAAGTTTTGTGAGAAGATCTTTTTGAAAGGTCTAGCAAAGAAAGCTAAACCATTTCAAATGCTAGAAAAAAGGCATAAACAATTTCAACGCAGAATGTGCCGTCATATGCTAAACAGAAGTGAAAATCGCAATGAAGAAATTGACGAGAATGATAACTTAGACTTGGCCACGAGAAAATCTTTGCAGCCACTTTCACGCCAAGGTGCTGCACATAATCAAAGGTCGATGTCTTTCAATCAAGAGAATGAAGACCGATCGGGTCATGGAAATCCAGGATTCATCAGAAATCAGCAACGACGACATCAAGAACAAACTGGGGATGAAAGTCAACGTCGAACTTTCACAAGAATGAACACAGAAAAAAATGTCGAACAGGGTAGATCCAATTCGAGTAAAGGGGTAGGATTCGAAGTCTTTGTTGAATCTGACAGTGAAAATAATGGATATAATCTTGATCAAGAAAATGGTCGAAACTCACGACAGCGAAGGCTAGTGAAAGATTCTGAAAAAAGAAAGGAAAACATTGGAAAAACGGAACGGTGGAGTGATAGGGGTCGCTTAGAAACTAATACAGCTAATGGACCTCAGCAACATTTGACCAGAGTACCTTCTCAATCTGGGCCCATGTTCGAGGTGTTCGAGGACGAAAATTGCTCATATTCAGATAGAAACGTTAAGAGAAAACAAAGCAATAGACCAACGGCATTAAAACAAAAGAAAAAGGCTGGAGTTGCTGATAAACTCAATAAAGACCCACTTCGCTATGTGCGTAATCCTGAAAAGGTTGCACAAGATGGTCTGAAAATTCTAAATGGAAAAGAAAAGGAAGAAATACTAGAAAGAGGGAAAAATAATAAAGGTATCAAAGACTCAGCATCACATGCTTTTGATGAAAAGATTATCTCTGGAAAAATCTATGGACAAGAAATGTGCTTTGAAGAACATAGGGCATATCTCAAAGGCTACAAAATTTTGCCTTCATCATTAAACTTTAGTCTTTTGAAAGAAAACCAAATGAGCCCTGCTGCATCACCTTTGAGCGTTGAGATGGAAGATGTATCTGTAGCCACGAGTGTAAGAGATGGAGACCAGATCAAATTGCCATCACCCCGTCGTATCTTACGTGAAGGAAAAGACAGAAATATTAATTTATCTTGCATATCTAACGCCAGTTCAACATTGAATGAACATGATGTAGTAGGGGCGCGGGCTGAACCAACCATCAACACTAAATTTGCAATGCACGAATTAAGTATGATGTTTTCTTCTCCAGGGGTGTCCTCCGTTAGAAAGCCAGAAAAAGACACAAAGAAACCTTTCTTCAAAGTTTATAACGAGAATAAAAGAATGCTAGAAGAAAATGAAAGAAAGTGTGATGAAAATGAATCGGTTTTAAAAAAAACAGAACATAATCCATTTGAAGTTTACGAAGATCGATACGAAGACGTAGATCAAGACCAAAGCAAAGAGAATGCGTCTTTGAAGAGTAACGATGGTGGTGATACAGCAACATTTTCAATTTTCAATGAAATAGCGTCTTCTTTAAGTCCCATCTGCAACAAGAATGATACATCAAACATTTCTCTTCAGAATTCTTCTGAAATTTCCAAAAATAATGTTATGAGAGGTGAATCAAATGTACATCATGGAAATGACGAAGCAATTGTTTCTGGATCGGGAACTGAAATATTTTCAATTTATGAAGACACAAATGACGAAGAGAAATTGCCTGCTAGGCTATCTAGAAAGGACAAACATGATTTTGCCATTTTTGAAGAAGATATCAAAAGTTGCAAAAAGTTGAAAGAAAAAGACAACGAAAGTGAAGGGGATACAGCGACATTTTCTATCTTCAATGATATCTTCCAAGAAAGTAACATGGAAAAGGAAATGAAAGGTGTCGAAGAAAAAAATATGAAAGAGACTCAAATATCTGAAGAAAATAAATTTTCTACTTTTTGCGATGATGAAAATGTTGATAATCTATCAAAGAAACTGAAATTCGCGGTGAGCTTAGACTGATTCGTTCTAGTAATTAACGAAATTAAGTATTAATCTTTCTTGAGCTCAACAAATTTTTCTATGACTTTACATTCATATTTTAGAAACAAACATTCACCCAAAAAAACGAACTTGCTGGGTCCAGCGAAGGCTTCGAGGACATATCTCGAATAGATAGAAATAATGAAACAGCCATGACAAATATTAGTGTTTCACTTTTTAATAAATCTGTTGCCTGCATATCAAATGGAGTTATCAAGTACAAGAAAATTCATCAACAAAATAAGAAAGAGGCTTTGGAACATATGCTGCAAGCTGCTGCTAGAAAATATGACCAATCGCATTCGAAAGATACCTTAGACTGGGGAGATGTTATGTGTCAAGCTCAACCTGTCGAGGTGAAGAGTAACTCGACATTGCCTCTTTGTTTATCCACGAAAAACTTTTCGAAATCGTCACAAGTAAATATATCTGGTTTTTCCATGACTGTTTTACATGAAATAGGCCGCGGGAGTTACGGTGTTGTTTTTTTATGCGAAGTAGCTAAAGAGCAGGGAATTTCTGGTCATCAAATAGATGATAAATGTGTTGCAATTAAAGTACAACGTCCAATCGGAAGCCTTGTATGGGAGCACCACATTTTGAAGAAGCTTCACGAAAGATTACCTACAAACTTAAATGCCCCTAAGCATAAAGATGAGATTCAAAGGAACAAGAAACAAGTTTGTGGACAGTATACTTATCCATTCCCAAAAGCACTTTTATTAGCTTCCTATACAGACGGAGGTATTCTAGGTATGACAGCTGGTTCTCAAATGGGTCTCAACCTTGTTGATATTGTAAATTTACACAAAGTTTCAGGAGGTGGGTCAGTGCCAGAAATACTTACAATACACTATACATGTAGAATGCTAATGCACATAGAATCCTTGCATTGGCATGGGAAAATATTGCATTGCGACGTAAAGCCAGATAATTGGGTAGTTGCTGATTCCAAAGAAGCATGTGGTAATAGCAGCTCAAGGATAATAGCAGGATCAGAACTCATGTTAGTAGACTTTGGAAGAGCAATAGATTTACAAGCTTCTTCCTCAAAAATAGGCGATCCTTTAAATTTAAAGTTTGAAGGAGACATTTCAGCTGAAGATATGGCTTGTGTAGCGATGAGAAACAACGAACCATGGGGGATAGATATTGATACATTTGGTTTATGCGCTTCTGCTCATGTGCTCCTCTATGGAACCTACATGGATATTACTCATGGCTCTGATGGTCGATGGCGTCCAAAAAAAACAATAAGGCGTTATTGGCAAAAAGAACTTTGGAGTGAATTTTTCGATTCGTTGCTGAACCCAAAAGTCAAGAATACGCACCAATCAGGTTCTCATCCAAATAGTGTTCGTGCCATCAGAAAATCATTTGAGAGGTACCTCGACAGCAGAACTAACCGACAAGCTGTTGTATCATTATTGAAATATCAGAGTGAACTTCTTCCAAAAAGTAGAAGGAAATAAATTGCATATATTTTTAGAGAAAATGATGATAGCATAAAATATTAGAATCAGGTGAACCCTATTTTTAGATTATAAGAAAAGATGATATTTGTCGTGCCATACATCATTCAGATTGTCAATGCAGTAGATTACGCTTATCAAGAAAATGAAACATATTGTAATGTTATTGATTGTTTCCATATTAGTATAGTACAGTTTGATGGTGATTTACTCATTCCATTATATGATTGCTAATATACCATATGTAACGTAATGGTGAGAAAAAACGATCCTCTTCTTTACATGTCAGAAAAAAAATCATTGGTCATCCCCTTTAACTTAGCAATGTTATCTTCCATAGCACTCTTCTTCTTTGGTGGAGGCGCTTGGATCTTTGGTTCGAGGGATACGCTGCTGTCATTAGTCTTTTTTTTAGGAGGAGCACTAGATCTGGGGTTTGAAAGGCCGTTTGAAAATCCATTACCGTTATAAGAATGAGATTTTGTGGAAGAACCGTTGCTGAATGAGAAGAAACGCATAATTAACAAACACTGAGTAAAAGCAACGTAATATAAATGCCTTTAAGAAATCCAATACTATATAACCTTGCCATACCGAAAACTTACTTTAGTTCTGCTTGAAGTTGCTTTGCAACTTTTTCATCATCTTTCATTTGCTTCACAACTTTCTCTGCTTCCTGAGCATTTTTCTGTGTCGTCTCAATATCCTGCATATCAAAATTATCCATGTCATTGTCGATTTCTCTTTTTTGTGCCATAGCTGATGAAGGTCCAGTGGTGCTAGTGTTCAATTTTAACGCCATGGTGCGAGGGCGAGTGGAAGGTTTAGATATCAATTTCATTGCATTTTTGCTGGAGGATGGTTTTCTGAGACCTCCTAGTTTTCCTCCAGCAGAAGGTACTCGTAATGTTGGAGTAGAAGAGGTGGAGGTTGGTTTGCGAATTTGAAGTTTTGATGATCCAGACAATTGAGAAGCTAATTTAAGAGTTGGTTTGGCTACATTAGCAGGACTAGAATTTCTTGCCATTGCTAATTTCAATTTAGCTTCCTCCTGTTCTGATTTTTGATCTCCCAATTCAAGTTGCTTTAACAAATCAGTGGTATCCTGTTCATCATTAGTGGCAGTGTCGCCATCTACTAATTCACCCCTATTTTTCTTTTCCTTATCAACTAATTTCTTTAACTCATTTTTATAACTTACAGCAGCTTTACTCGTATATTTCTTTTGAGCTTTTCCACCGTACAATGAAGAAAATCCATGTTTACGGAAATATGCACGTGCATTACCATTTCCACCAAGACGCATGGCATCTACTTGGTTCTGTGTCCACTCATCAAGATCGATCGAGCGCACAAAGGTAAGATGGACACCCATAGATCTGTGTGTTGCTGAGCAGTCCAGACACAGCAAGACTCCTGTCAAGATCGATAACATGAATATTATTTTAGCTTTGCAAAATTTTTGGACCTCGTTTCATTTACTTGAAAACAATATTGTCATCATGAGAAAAAAAACAATTCACATAGACTCACCATAAGTTACACTGGCCCAAGTAGGGTTCGTAGCAGGACAATCAAAGCAAGTTTTGTTTTCACGTAATGCGCGAATTTTTTTGAATTGAGCGTTTTTGTTGGCAGAAGGAAGACAGACTTGTCCTTTACCAGCAGCGGTAACCATGCCATCTGCGCGAATGTTACCAGACATGGTTATAGAGTTGATATTGTTTGTATCTTTATCAGTGTTCTATATGAAGAGATGGTCTTATGGATGACTGATGGTCTCTCGTTCGAGCGGAACCTCGTTTCAAAAGGAGACGATATGAAACAAACTGAGTGTAAGACTAAACTGATATCCGAATGAAAAATTTACAACTGATTTTTTTAGGACCAAACCGTAAGTAATTAATTACGTACCTACATACTTTAAAAAATGATGTCTTACCGTAAAATTTTGTAACGTAGCGATTGCTACACAAGAGAACATCCAAGATTAAGTCAACAAAATAGCACGAACAATGACTGTTGATACAACAACGTAAGAGACTCAAAGTCCACAACGAATTAGAAAACCTATCGTATATTGAAAAAGCGAAACATTTCTTTATACCATTTCTTTTTCTAGTGCATTTGATTGCATGGTTTGAGCATATCAAAACATCTTAAGTTTAATGGTGATTTAAATTGATTGGAATGTCTTTTCATTCCAATTCTCAACGATCAATGTAAAAGTTATCTCTTTTCTGTTAACATGGTTTTGTTTGTTTACTTCCATAAACAATGGAATTACCTTATACAATACCTTTTCTTCATTTCAAATGATTGGATATGAAGATTCACTTTCCAGATTCATTACATTTTCCATTGTTGAAAAACAAATTTATGTCGTTGGTTTTGTTATTCATGCGAAACAGAAAAACTGAAAGGCTTCATACTTGACTAAATTAAATTTTCCATAAATGTACAAAAAAACTTTAAATAATTTGTCACATTCAACTATTATTTTAGTACTCACAAACGACTTTCCCAAATCAAAAAGTTTGCAAATGAACAATTTGAAACGGATCCTCAATGTGGGCATAGAAACAATAATGAGAGACAAGATCAATGCTTCAGATTGACAAAGAAAATCACTCGGCTCTCAAATTCAAACAGGAAAATTAAATAAATCCGTCTCACGAAAAAAGTGGATGCAAAAAATGTGAGGAAAAAGGCGTGTTCAAAAATCTTGCCATATGACATGCACGTACAATATTATGCTCATTGTCATCATTTACAACATTCTCGTTCCAAAATGGCGCGCATTTCCTCTACGGATGCTTTTTCAAAAAGAATCAGTTCTTCCACACGATATGAGACCTTGCTTCTGAAAGAAAGAAATCTAGAGGAGCAGAGAAGCGAAAGCAGAGAAAATGCTCCTCCACTTGACACAACAACTCCTAATGATGCCCCAATGCTACAGCTAGCTTCTGATGTGTCCTTTCGTGCTTCCATGATAGGGATGTTGGAATCACATCTATATGAAAGTATGAATAGAAATGACAGACCACAAGAAACTATGGCTTTAAGTGCACTCCTCGAAAGTAAACGTGATGAATTTGATGAAAAAAGGATGTCTTGCATAGATTCGAAAATGTTGAGTGATTCGTTTCAAAACATGTCCTTATTAAATGCCTCTTCTATCGGAGGTAACTCTTTGAAACACAATCCCACCGAATTTGATTTCAGCACACTAGATCCCTTAGCTGTAGACGTTGATGATTTTTTTCGATCCTTCCCTGAATGTGAACGGGAATCCTTGCATGAAAAACTTGTTACGTCTGATGCCGATATCAAAAATAATGTAAATGAACCCATGACACAGAATTCACAGCACAAAACTTTGAATAAAAAAAAAAATCAAAAACAAAAACCATCAAAAAATACAATTCGATTATCATCCCGCCAGACGCCCTCACTTACTCAAAATAATTTCTTCCAAAGGGATCAAATAAACAAAGCAGCTCCCAATGTATCAATAACCTGGGACTCATACAACAGCTCAAAACCCCAGTCACCGCATTATCCAACAAATAATCGGAGTATTCCACAAAGGACAAACTCACAACAATTCGAGCAAAACGATCAACCAAATCAGCCAATAAGTAGGAACAGCCAATTTTTGACTGCACGAGAACTAACCCGTGATGAAGGGTTCGTCGAAGATAACCAAGACATCAGTAAATACAATACTTCTAATTTTGAGGGAAACTATAGAAATCCGGACAACCCTTACCAAAAAATGTATAGCTCGGAATATGAAAGAAATATCGAAAATGATTCTTATTTGCAACACTCAACTCAGATACGTGCTCCAAATCTGTCGGCCGGACTGAAACGCAAATATAAACCTCCTAAACTCAACCCTAATAAAAATATGAATCAAGATGATGTACCAAAAAGCAAAAGAAACACTTCAATCGGGAATCAGAAAATCAGGCAGAAATCCTCAGGAAATACTAAAGAAAGTAAGGAAGAGGATGATTTGCCTGAGGAATTACAACATTTGGATAAGGAACTGGTTGAAAAAATAGAACACGAAATCTTAGATAATGGCGAATCTGTTACCTTTAAAGATATAGCAGGTTTAGAAGATGCAAAGCAGACCGTTTTGGTGAGTCTTTTTTTTTATGATCTGGTTTTTAAAACATATTTTTATTTTAATTCATGTGCTCATTGTCATAATTCCATTGAAAACTTCATAGGAATTAGTATGTTGGCCAATGAAACGACCTGACTTGTTTACAGGTTTAAGAAAAGGACCAAATGGTAAGCACTTTCAAAGCAAATGTAAAAATTGTTGTGATTGCATTCATGTACGTGATTAACTTCGGATATCTACTTTTTTCATGCTAGGCTTACTTCTATTTGGTCCACCTGGTAAGATTTATAAAAATTTGTTCTCATTATCTGCATGTAACAATGATACTGAATTGTAGTCTTCTTGTTTTTAATTATACTCTCACTATAGGAACTGGTAAAACACTGATTGGGAAAGCTGTAGCACATGAATCTGGTGCAACTTTCTTCTCAATATCATCATCTTCTCTCACTTCTAAGTGGATTGGTGAAGGAGAAAAACTCGTTAAAACATTATTTACGGTTGCAATGTATCGTGAACCAGCTGTAGTCTTTATAGATGAAATAGATTCTCTCCTAACCCAGCGCAAGTCTGATGAAAATGAGGCGAGTCGAAGAATTAAAACAGAGTTCCTTGTTCAGCTTGACGGAACAGGTAGCTCAACGAACACAGGTTCGAATCCTGGGATGGTCTTGGTCATAGGAGCAACAAACCGGCCTCATGAGTTAGATGATGCTGCAAGGCGTCGATTTGTCAAAAGAATATACATTCCATTGCCCGAACGACTAGATCGTGAAATTTTGCTTAGAACATTATTGAAAAAAAACAGTCACTGTTTGTCTGATAAAGAAATTTCGAAATTGTCGATAGGTACGGATGGGTATTCAGGTGCAGATTTGAAAGCTCTTTGTACTGATGCTGCTTTAGGACCTATACGCCAATTGGGTGCTCGGGCGCTGATGATAAAGGCTGAAGATGTCCCTCCAATATCATTCCGGCATTTCCGTGCTGCTCTAAGGGGAATGAATCCGAGCGTAGCACAATCTGATTTAGATATTTATTTAGTTTGGAATAAAACCTATGGGAGCTCAAGAAGCTCGGGCCATTTTGATGATGAAAGTTCTGTAGATTCGACAGAAAACGAATAGAAATGTTCCTCTGTAATTTCATTCCGTGTAAGGCAAATGTACTAAAAAAATTAATTAAATTCTATTCATAAATAATACACGTTAGGGACACATTTGTTGAATCGGGGAAGAATGAACAAGACTTAAACGCTGTGTCTCTTTTTTTTCCTTTTAAAACTTTGCAGTTTCTTCAATTTTAAGAAAAGAGATTTTGTGGAGAACTTTTTTTTCCTTGAAACCCTAATACTTTGGGCACGTATCCTTAGCACTTCAAGATGTGCTTTAGCTCGTCTACAGCGGAACCAGCACTGGATCATGGTTGCCATCCTTTCAAACGCTAGAAGACGTTGCTCCTCAAGGTACTCTAACGCGCCCGAACGAAAATAAACTTTTGTTTTACCACAAGTGTATGCTCTCTTTGTTTCTCCTTTGTCACCAACTCTTTCTAAACTCTTCAACGCTTTGTGTAATACAGTTTCGGCACTTTGCGCTATCTCTTCCACTGACCTACTTCGTTTCATTCGTTGTGGACCTTTCTGCTTGACCAAAATAGAAAATCGATCTGACGCAGCCTCGATGTTCATTCTGTTGGGAAATGCTGCTCGAGATACAGTGACCGCTGACATTACTCCTGCGCTTCGTAATTGATTTAAAGTGTACTTTAAGTCTGTCTCGGAAGGCACTTTTTCTTTATTTGGTACAATGCACCTTATGTATCTCGTATCGGTTTTCTTAATATCTTCCAGTAAAGAATTAAACTGTAAATTGAAGTTTTTCCACACGGTTTCAGTTTTCACTGATCTTTTTCTTTTCTGCATCTTAGTGAATTCTGTTTTTACGAAGGAATTCGAACTTTTTCTCGCAATTTCAATGACTTGTTGGGACAAATCATCCATATTTTTGGTGACAAATTTTGTCGCATCATACTTAACTTTTCCAGCAAAATGCTTGATTCCGAACTCATGAGCCTGGAAATTTCTTCGCTTATAAAGAGGCGATTCTTTTCCACGCGAATTCAAATAAATTTTATTCACAAATGTCCTATCACTGCCAGTTGGGCGGAAGCATTCCTCATTCAACATATCAATTAACCCTAAAGGACCTTCTATAAGCCCCAGAACATTTGAATTATCCTCATACTTTATTTCATCAAGACTAATTCCTTCTGATTTGTATTCATCTTGTACTGAGTGGAATACATCTTCGATAAATTTATGCTGTAATTTTTCATTGGCATGATTTATGCACATCTGTTCAAATAAGTTTTTCGGGAAAGTTTCAAATCCAAAAATATCAAGCAATCCGATTGTTGAAAACTCGTCTTTGGCTAAGGCACCGTGCTTATAATTATCCTCTGCACGTGTTGTCTCATTGATCATACGTACTAACCATGTAAAGGACATGGTGTAAATGGCTTTTGCGAAGGCATCACAGTTATCGCGCGCAACAGGGACACTCAATGGAACTAAAAAGGATTGATCAGGAGCAACAACGAGCTTCTTCGTAAGAGCAGAAGACAATTTATCAATGGGAATACCTAGGATCTCGCAGCACATTTCAAGAGCACCAGATGAAGTTATAATGGCACCTTCGTCATTTGATGGATTGGTTCCAAATGTAATGTTTCCCAATTGTAAAGTTGCACATAGAGCTCTCATCAATGTGTTCAATTTTTCACCCACTATCCCAAAAATCTCAAATGCTTTGCAAGTTTCATCCCAACGCGCTGCATCTGACATGCCTTCAATAATATCTGTAGAAGGAGTGCCAATATACTTAAATGAACTGGGATCCTTACCTACTAAACCATCCCAAAATTGAGCTTTTGTCTCTTCTGATGCTGCAAGTAATTGATAAAAGATGTGAAATGTTCTCTCTCCATTTTTCTTGTCGTGCGTAGAGACTCGAGACTTTTGAAGTAAATAAGTATCACAAAACGATCCAGCTAAACTACATGAAGGTGTTGCATGTCCCCTGAACTCAACATGAAATTGTAGGCGAGTATATTTACTAAATCGGGATGAATTATCATTTCGCTGAGTTTTAGCATTTCCAAATGCTTCTAATAATATGTCTGCATCAAGCACACGTTGGACAATGAGATTTAATTTCGTTTCAGTTTCAGGTTTTTCAACGAAAGACTTCTTTTCGTCTTCATGAAATAAAATATCAAGAAGAGAATCATCATCATAGTCATCATCCTTTTCTGGGACTTCAATTACTAAATTTCCTTCCGTTTTGTTTCGAAAAAATCTTGGGCGATAACTATAAAAAGGTTTCTTTTTACCTGGAATTTCCGCGGTTGTTTCTTCTTTGTTCACAATAATCTTTTTTGATCCAAATGTAGCCAAGTGGGACATGAGAATCTTCACTGAGACTGTTTTGCCTGCACCCGTCTCGCCAGAAACAATAACAGCTGTGGCATTTGATTTAAAGTATATTAGTATTCAGCTACATGAGAGTATCTATTTATCATTTTTCTATCAATGGTCGCCAATTCATTCCAAGCAAAAGTACTCACATTGATTGTTTCCTTCTATAACCATACCTCTGTATGCAAGAGATGACACTTCATACACATGCGGTTGAATTGAATCCAGGGCTTTTGCTTTAGCTGAAAATGATTATTGCAAAGAATATTAAAGAAAGGCCAATTTGATACATAATGCAGATTCCGATATTGATAAAACACGAATGAACTTACGATACCAAACCAAATGATCAGAATATATTTCTCGTTTTTCTTCTGAGTACAGGCCATTAATCCACTATCAAGCCAAACAAATAATAAAGCATCAAATGTTTAAACAAAAAAATCTTTTGTATACAATAAAATAGATTCTATAGATGAACTTACCTTTAACGGATTCACTGCTACTAGAACATTACCGGCTCGTGTATAGGGAATTCCTGCTTTGTTCCTCTCAGCAAGATTGTATAAGATAGAAGCTTCATGTAAATAAGGTAAGTCGGATAAATTATCTCTAAGAATTGTATTTCTATCTGCGTCAACATCTTGCATAGGTAGAGCCCCTCCTTCATATTCTGATTGATTTACACGTGAAGACTGCGTACTAGCGGTATCAATGGAAGTTAAAGAAGCACCAGTCGCTATGCTCATGTCATCAACTGACATTGAAGTGACTGACATGGATGTGACTGATGAATTTGACTCGAACTTTCTCATCTTTTTTCGAAAAGGAGATACAAATTGAGTCGGGGCAATGACTCGTTTATGATAATCCAACGTATAATCCATAATAGGTACATTGCTCATCTCCACATTTACTGTTGGATCATTTGGATCATCATCAGATTTTTTCTTCGAGAGCTCTGCGGGACGCCAAGCCACAACATCATCAGTGATAAATACAGGAGTGGTTAACATATTTCGGCGCATTGATTGCTTTTGTAATTCTGATAATTGCATTAGTTCTCTTTTATCTTCAAAATTACTACTGCTTCCAGCTGATGCAAAAGTTCCGCCATCATCTAGTCGACTAGAGCTAGAGTGGATACCAGGCATGGTACTATCTACAGTGATACACCCTGGAATCCCACATAAAACTGGTTTCCTCATTGTTATTCTTCAAATCCAAGCCCTTCTGTGGTAATTTTGTTTTTTATTCTGTTGGAAGACAGCAGAGAATAAAAAGCATTACAAAGTTATTCACTTGTCTTGCAATTTTCGTCCTATTGGTGCACTAAGTAATCGTATGTGTCACAACTATTGGGAGCCCGTTTTATTAAAACATTCTCACTAATTTAGCTTTTGAATTTAGTTAAGCAGCTGACAAATTTAGATTGATCAAAATGCCAATTTAAGAATCATAACAACAGCTTTGCTTAGAACAAAATCCATATTGATACGTATGAAATGTGTACAAAAACCAGAAATTATGCTCGATTAAGGTACAGTACCGTTACAAATGCAAATAATTAGAACCATAGTCTTTGAAGTGTACCTAAGTTCTTTTAAAGGTCAATTAATTTAAAATCAAGTGTGTTGTTTCTGTTCTTCGTGCGTTTTTCGTATATAGCACAAGAAATATCAAAAAATGGTTACAAATTGTTACATGAATCTTCCTTATACTCCGTCCATTATTATGACCCTCACTTTTTGAAAATGTCACATAGAATTACTTTACCAACGTACTTTTGCTAAGTTTAGATTGTCACCTAATTTGCATGCACGACAGGGTTTTAAGAATCTTTCGGTCTCTCCCTACAGATAAAGGAGCGCGTACCATACGGCAATCAAAGAAATTACCAGTAATGCTCACTTCTCTTGAACAGAAACAAGATCAAGAGCTGCAAATTGAGCTAGTTTGAACTTACTCACTTATCTTTACGCAAAATAATTGTGGCAAATCTCTTTCGGTGACTTTTTATTCATTATTATCATCATTGATCATGATAATCTTGGGTGTTTAATATTCCTTGGACGATGTATATAATCCAGATAATGTAAAGTCCTTTTCAGATAAATGACCCTGAAAACAGCTCTTTTTAGATAATTTGCTAGCTTAGGCTTTGATCGTATGGATCTTGCAGAAATTACTCACAAATTATCTTTATGGACATGGGTATCATCAATTCTAAAATAAACACATTTCTTTCCTAAAGAAGTCCAAGAAAAACTCTTATAAGTTACATTTTTGCTAGCCAGTGCTGCATCTCTTTGGGACTAGCAGTTTCTGTCGCTAGCCATATACCTATGCTCATGTAAAATGTCAAAATCATAAAATTTTGTCAGCACATTTTGCACCACCGTAACTTGAACTATGCAATATCCATTAAAAGAAAGGAACACAAGTATCTCTCCCTATGAACAATCTAAGATTCGAATGTGCCGCAGTAACTTAAGACGAGAATGGAATGAACCAAAACGATTTGTCAGGATTTGATTTTTGGAATCACGAAGCATTGATACAAAATTGTTATTTTATTTCTTTGTGCTATTATTTATTTTTAATGTCAAACGTAAGAAAGCACTTTTTGCATTTTGAGTAAATGTCAATATCGCTTTTTACAAAAAGAATTTATCAATACTCCACCCAAAACAAAGGCACCAGATATTATATGCATTTGATTAAGAGGTTTGGGAAAAACAATATATGACAAGGATATCGTCACAATTTTGCGAAATGTTGACACAGTCACTGCAGTGACTGAATTACTTGCTTTGATTAATCGAGTATATGCAAGAACTGCGGTCGCTAGGCTTAATCCCACAATGTTGAGAAAAATCAAAAGCGTTGGATCCGTGTAGGCCGAACGGGTTGTTTCCAGGAGAGACCCATCGATGAGCATATACAAAGAAATACCAACAAAACCAATTGTATTCACATTTACCATCACAGCAGGCGCACTAAGTCCATTTTGTTTCGTTTTCTTGATTTCACCATCTACTGTTGATTTTTTTTCTGGAGGATTCATCATTTTCTGTTGTATATTAGGAACGAGGGCATCACATGTAATACTAATGCATAAGAGAAACACTCCGTAATAGTTTTGATTGTGTGATTTTGTTGATCCACCATTTGATGCATATGTGAATCCAGCTGCACCTAAACAAAGTAAAAGAGCGGCGGCATAGTCAACGGCCCTATATTTGGAGCCTCTGTTGAGGAACGTTGACACGATCATAGTTGGTATTAATTTCGCAGATTTGAACACAACTTTGGTTGGGAATGAAACATATTGAACGGCTTGAGTTGCGAAAAATGTAGCTCCAAAAACAAGGGTAGATAACTTAAAATAGGGGTATAGTTCTTGAAAGGTTCTTGGAAAGGTCTCAAAAACTTTACCCCGAGTCACTATCATTGGTAGAAAGAAACAATACCCAAATTGGAACAGTGTCATTGCTGAAGAAATTCCTGCCAAATGTGAAAATCTTTTAATTGATGCTTCTGATGTGATATCTAGGATAATCATACAAAAGAAAAATGTTGCCATGTATGATATGATGGTCCACGAAAAGTTCCAGCTTGACGCTTGGTATTGAGGTTTCTTTGTAGGAATTGGTTTCAGATTCTCCTCATCATAATCCGTTGCTGAGGTTGTTTGTGGATTCTTTCTTGCTCTATTCGTTGTGGTTTTCATTACTGACATTGATCTTTGTAGTTGAGTTTGCACTAGAGAGAGTTCTTTTTTATAAGATTCTCTCCACTAGGCAAAGTTCAGGAGACAATGTGAAATAGAGATAAAGTTTCTTTGCTCCTGCTCAGTTTGTTTGTAATGTACGGAACAATCCGATGTACAATATATTAAATTATGACACCCTCAATACCATTTTACACTTGGTGCAAAAATAGCACTAGAAATGACCCCTTGAATATCCATATCTATTGTACATAGGCAATATTAGTTCTGACAATAATTATCAACCAAATCTCAATTTTCTTTTTTCTTTGCTTTTATTTTGAGCTACATGATAACCACTACGGTATAGTATGTACTTAGCATTATAATATTCTCATAGCGCTGAGTCGTAGAAAGAGGGTCCAGAGTGTGATGACAACCGATTGAGCAAACTTATGTCTATAATTATGACTCATTTCTATCAAAAAAATGTACACTTGAAATCTTAAGAATGAAACTTGTTCACGAGTTGTAGACAGATGACATCATGATATAGAAGATTGCTTATTAAGACACAATGAACAATACAAAACACAAAGAAGTATTTAATATCCTTTTCAAGTGACAAATGATATTATTATCTTCTGTGCCTCCAAAGTGGAATACCTCTCATTCTGGTCCATATAAAATACGAAAGAGACGGTGCAAAGAAAAATCTTGTGACTAGAGAAAGTACACGAGCCGCGATATATTGTTTTCTGGGCAAAACATAATCACTATAAGTCTTCCGAATCAAAGGGTACTTCATAATGGCGATTCTGCGACGATAACAAGCTTGAATAATTGTGGCACTGCTTTCAAATAACTTTAACCGTTCCGATTCCAGATACTCCAAAGCACCGGGACGAAAATAAACTAAACTTTTACCGCACTTATATGCTTTCGTTATGGAACGATCATTTGAACCATATTCCATGTTTTTCAACAAAATATCAAGAAGGCATATTACATTTTTTCTAGGAGAAGAGGATTGGAACTTGAAACTTGTCAAATAAGATTGACTAGAATTCCTATTCAAATGAAAGCGATCTAGTACTTTCTCAAAGTGCAATTTATTGGAAAATTCAAATCTTGAAATGCTGATTGCAGATGTTAAACCAGCACATTTCAATTGAGTGTGGGCATATTTTATGTCCATAACACCAGACTCTTTTCTCTTATTTGGATTGATACATCGCACATACCATGTCTTCGTCTCGCTGATTTTTCGCATCAACAACTCAAGCTGAGCTTTGAAATTTTCCAATACATTTGAACCTAATAGGGCGGCTTTATTTCCTCGGTTTATCGAAATTCGTTCACGAAGCTCATCTTTGATCAGTTTATTCGTGCACTTTAAGATGCATTCCTCTAATTTTTTTGGCAAAGAATCCCTATTTTTTTTCAAAAATTGACTTGCGTTGTACGTTACATTTCCTGCGAAATGCTTGATTCCAAAGTCTATATCGCTGTATCGATTATTGATTAACAACGGAGACTTGCTCTTTCTATTATTGGTATATAAATTGCTCACGAACGCCTTTTCAGTACCAACACGTACCAAACACTGATCTTTCAACAAATTAATCAAACCCAAGCGACCTTCTATCAAATTCAACACATCAGAATTATCAACAAATTGAACTTGTGCAAAGTCAATGCCCTCCTCATTATATTCCTCTTGAACGGAACAATAAACATCTTGCGTGAATTTCTTCTGTAATTTTTCGTTTGCGTAGTTAACACAGAGTTGTTCGAAGGAGTTGATTTCATTAGTTTCAAAGCCAAATATGTCAAGTAATCCAATTGTTCCAAAGGTGGTTACAGCAGATGCATCTGGCTTGTAATTGTCTTCCGCACGAGTGGCATCATTAATGGTTTTCACGAGCCAATCGAATAGTAAGGAATATATTTGTGTCGCCAAAGAATTGCATAAAGCTTGTGCCGAACGAGCAGGAAGATTTTTTTTTATTATTTCGTTACCCGCAGCGATTTCCTCTGATGTAAAGAGAGTCTCTATCTGGTGTGATGGAATTCCAAGAATATCTGATAATTTATGTAATTCATCTCTTGATGAAATGAAAGAGGCTGATTCATTATTCACATCAGGACTGAAGCTTAAATTTCCTAATTGTAACACAATGCATAAACCCCTCATCAACGTCACAATCTTATCCTCTTCTACACCCATGGTTTTCAGTGTTGTCAGTGTACGACGCCATCTTTCTTCATCCGTCAATCCTTGAATAATATTTGTTTCAGTCTCCCCGACATATTTAAAAGAAGCATGAGAAGATCCTACAAGGCCTGTCCAAATTTTCTCTTTCCATTCATCAGGCGCTAATAAAAGCTGATAAAATATATGAAATGTGCGTTCTCCCCTAGACCTATTATGCATCATTACTCGGGATTTTTCCAATAAGTGTATGACACATTTGGATCCAGCCAAAGTTGCAGAAGATGAGGCTTGTCCACTATATTGCACATGAAATTGAAGTTGAATATATTTACTAAAACGAGAGGAATTATCATTTTTCTGTGTTTTGGCATTACCAAAAGCTTCTAACAACGGATTGCATTCAAGAACACGTTGGACAATTTCATTTCGTTGTTGCATTTCATCGGGTTCTTCATCAACTTCGGATGGCATGATCAGTTCTTCTTCGTCTGTTTCATTTATGACATCTTCAACAATAGAATATAATGAAAATGTTTGATAAAAACGTTTTGTTATCCACGTTTTGATATTTTCTATTGTGCCGAAAATATCAGTTTGAATCTTATTTTGTGGTGATTCTGTCGATACAAAAGAAGCTTCCATTTGCTTATGCTTTGTATCTTCAAAGGTTGCCAAATGGGCCATTAAAAGTTTGACCGATACGGTTTTACCCGCTCCAGATTCTCCTACGAAATGATTGTGAGCAGATAAGTGAGCAACGCCATTCGAATCAAGACTCTGAAAAAGGAATTCAACGAATGACAAAAATATGAAAACATTTGAATCAAAATCTCAACATACCCGATACAAGAATTGACTGATTTTGATTATTCAATGTTAGCCCCTTGAATGCCTTTGCAGAAGCCTCGTATAGATGCGGTGGCAAACGTTTTATTTCCTTATAGTTGGCTAAGGAAAATGAAAAATGGAAAAATGAAAAAGAAACACACATTATGAAGACTCGGTAAGGATAGGCAAATAACAATATTCAAATAAAAATAAACTATTCTCGAAAAACTTACGTTTCCACACAAGATTCTTCGCATACCTATGGCGATTTTTCTCTGAATATAATCCTGATATCCACTATTATAGTTTCGATAAAGACGGAAATATGTCAATTTTACACCATGAAAAAGAATGTCCTTCCAGCACTGACATCTTGTCAAAAAGGAATTCGGCAGCTTTTAAAAAGAATAAGGATTAGTGACACTTACTCGGTATGGATTGACAGAAATGATGATATCCCCTACACGGGTGTAAGGAACACCGTCTTCTCCCTCAAAACGACCCTTTAAATTATATAAAATAGCAGCCTCATGATGAAATGGGATATCACACATATCTTCTCTTAAATATAAATTGCCATTCTCATCAACATCTTGCAATGGGAGAGTTTGATTGGGATAGTTTCTTAAATCGATCGTAATGAGCGTATCTTCTGCATCTCTATTTTCAATAAGCGGCTTTAAACTTTCGCTGAAATGTAGTTCTTGTACAGTTCCTCTATTCTTCTTAGAAAATCTATCATCATAAGTGAAGCTCTTCTGGCGTTGATATTTTTGCACTTGTTGCAATGCACGTCTGTTAGAAAAATTATTATCGTCTAATGGCTGAACACGAGGAGAAGGCCTAGGAATGACATATCCCTTATCACATATTTGTTGGTTAAGTTCTGCAGGAATCCATCCAAATTCATCACTCCTTATGTAAACAAAGGTTTTTTGCTGATGACATGAGGGAGATGATAGAGACTTGGTGCTGGTGTCGTTAAAGGATGCGTATTGTTTTGATAGAGATAATTTTGTTCTTTCACATTTGAGCCTTGATGATTCATGTTGATCTGTTTCGATCTGAATGGAAATATGTGGATTGCGGTTGCCAGCAGTGTTCACCATTTCATTCCTTTTCAGTTTAGCCACTATTATGCTCTGTTTTTGTTCTTATTTTATTCATCAAATCCTTAAAATCTATGTACTTTGTGTTCTTAAATGTGAATATATTTTTGCCCTTATTTAATTTACCCTTATGATGGCTTAAGTAAATCTTAACTACTAAGAATTGTTTCTAAAGAAGCGTAGAATGAATCAATGCTTCGTAGAGTATACACATGAATAATAGTTCTATAGGTACCTATTTATTTTAAGTATATCGTATATATAGGGCTACTTTCAATTTGGAAGTTTACTGTATTCTACTGATATCATTAATTCCAAAACATCATATCTGTAGCTGACAATGTTATGAAAGTCGATTTTATGTGTACAATTTATGTAAATCACATGAGAGACTACTAAATTTACCTTTATCCTCCACGTGTTTAAGACAACTATACGTTCTCCTAAGAAATACCTGCTCGTGCATATTCATATACAAATGAGTAATTCATTGAGATGACTTTCATTTTTATGGCACGTATCTTTCTTTTCAACTTGAAAGAACTGCGAACCCTTTTGAGTATGGTATAGTAGAGAGTAAAAAAAAAAAAACAATTCACTCATCAAATTGGAATGGAAACTTTGCAATAACTAAAATCATTTCCAATTCTCATTTTTGTTTCCGACCTAGAGCGATGGTGAAATTTATTTTCTTTTTTCTTGCAGGGATTCAAAGAAGTTCCAGTTTTAATATCAACCCCTCCATCCACACTTGGCATCCATTCAAGCCATGGACTTCGACCTCATCTTTACCATCTAAAGTAAACAATGGGGCAGAGTTATCTGCGTCGGTAAATCGTCGAGAAATATTACAGAAAACTGTTACAGCTGCAATCACTACAATGATCCCTGTAGTATGCTCCACTACAAATCCTGCACTGGCAGTAGAAAGAGCTGTAGGAAGCGCCGAGCAGGATTGTCGCGAGACTGGAAATTGTCTTGAGAAAGGAGATTGGGATGGAGCTGTTGGATGGAATTGGGGAGGAAAAGATCGATGTGATGCGACTGATCCTCTTTGTGGGGCCGATGGACAGCTGAAGGAAGAAGCTCTCACAGGCGATTCAATACCGAACGACTTGGGGTTGAAACTAACGCACAAGGTGACGATGGATTTGACGGTTGGTAGGGCAGAAAAGGGGAGTTTGGTTTTTGGACTTTATGGTAATAATGCGCCTTATTCTGTGGGTCAATTAGTGGAGTTTTTAGATCCGAAGAGAGGCCTTCTTTCTACTAGTAAATTGTATTTGGAAGATGGATACGGTGTGTCATCAGCTCCGGTGTCATTATTGTATTCAGGAGCTCTAACTGTACTCTATCCCAACAAAAAATTAGACTTTGGCATATTATCACAACAAATTGCATACGGAAAGAAAAAGGGAATATCACGTATACCAGATAGTTTTATTCCCCAACCTCGACCTAACAAAACTTTAAATGAGATCAAAAATGAGCCCTCCGTTCGTGAACATGATGCAGCAGGATTGATAAGTATACCATCACAGGGATTGGGCTATGGGGGGACAGGTTTTGAACCGGAAGATGAAGCTTTTGCCAGTTCCTTTCAAATCATTTCAACAGCAATTCCAGATATGGATAAGAAGGAAAAGCGCAAGGTTATTGGACAACTTATGGATCAGGAAAGCATGGCATTTTTGGCGAGATTATCTGCATTACCAACCAAAAAGGGTTTGAAAGGAATCGTTCCAGGTCAAAATTATGGCCCACCTCTTCTTAAAGTTCAAGTAGTTGGCATTACAGTAGAACCTTTACTTGTAGAGGGGGCCAATACTTCAGATTGATTTCCAAAAATTTCGTCACCTGCATGTTTACCCCAGAAAATAAACTACCAAACATTCATAATTATTGAAAACCAGAGAAGAAATCTAAAGTAACATTGAGTAATTCTTTTAATTTAAAATCAACTTATATTCTTTTTGTAAGAAGTGTTCTGACCTTTTCAAGGATACTTTGGGAATTACATAACTGCTGCTGATATTTAATATAACTAACTACATATTTTCAGAATCCTTTTATTGAGAAATCTTTGTCCTTGCCAAAATTGCGTTGCTGTACGTAGCTTTCAATAGATACATTTCTTTACATACGTACGCACAAAGTTGAAGTTTTTCCATCTGTAGACACTGATCCTCATTTTAGACAAACCACAACAACACCATGAAATTCCAAGCCTCCATCCTTCTCTCCCTTGCTACAGCTGCAAACGCTTTTGCTCCATCGGCCTTTGGAGTTCGTAACATGGGTGTAAGCCTTGATGCAGAAATTCGTGGTCCAACTGAAAAATCCGATGAACTCCGATTTGGTGAGTTGCATTGGCAAGGGATGTTTTCCACTGGACTGAAGTATTAACTCCTTCGTTTTTCTTTTACCTTGCACTCCTTTCATTTACAGGATGGGATGGTACCACTGCTTTAGGAGGAGCTGTAGATAACTCCAAGCCAGCCAGATACCTCAAAGATATCCGTGCCGCTGGAGGTAAGCTGCAATTATTATGCTATATCGTTCGCATTGATTGGGTGCGAATTTTCTAACTAAGTCTGTAACTGTTGCTCTTCTTTCTATTTGTGATACACTCGGAAATTAACGTCAACTCTAATTAGAATCTCTTCCAAGTGCATGCGAGGTATTCAACGCCAACGTAGAAATGGATGCGGATGATCTGAAATTCGAAGAACTTATGGAAGTCATCGACGAGAACTACGAATCCCAAATTTTGGAATTCAAGAATGGAGATATTCTTAACAAAGCAGGTGAAAACGAAGGCTCTGCCAAGCTTCTTTCATATGCTGCACTCTCTGAGTTTGATAAAGAGACAACACTTAAGGTAAAGAGAGCTTCATTTTCAATTTGTTCGTGATTACTTTTATTTATTTATATTCAAACATTTGAATCTTTTCTTTTATCAATCAATGAATAAATAGCTTTGGGGTCAATACTACCGTGAGGTTCTAGCTGATCCCGATGGTGATAGCCACCAAAACATCAGGAACTTCATGAAAACTGGATGGGACGGAGTTCCATTTGAAAATGGAATTGCCCTTACAAAGAAGGTAACTGGTGAAATGGACTGGGATACTGACTCTGAGAGCTGGATTCCATAAATTATGAAATTTTGTAGTGCAGTACAGTAATGATATATAGAATAACTGATCATTCCAATTTTAATGATAATCAACGCAGAGGTCTTCTTTTTAGTACCATAATTTATGAAAGCTTTGTTACTCATTATTTATCTCATGATCTCGAAACATTTGACTCAAGAAAATGTATGGAGAGACTAAGCATAATTCTTCATGTGTTCTTAGCTTTATTCTTATGGGTAAATGAATTTTACACTACTATTTGAATGTCACCTGTAACACGACAACTCAACTTCTAAATGTTGAAAATTGATTCAAACATTGTACCATATGTCTTATTAATACTATTATGAAGCAATAGTTTATGAACTTGAGAATAAAGTAATAAGATCTGGAATTAATATCAAATACTTGTTTTCCTTTCAAATGGATAGGGTGAATAAGCATCCCTCCTTGAGCGTTCATTTTTGAATCAATAAGTGGATAATATTCCAGTCCCAGCACTTATCCCTAATCTTCCATTTAGTTCGTTCAGAATTTTTGTGAAAACCAACATAAAATGGACACACATGAAAATAGGAAATGATAATACGTTCTTCAAGTGATGATTCATGAATTCAGCATTCTCGTATTCGTATGCAGATGTGTATTGAATGTTCCACTTTGAAATTCTAAATTGTCACATCTGAAATAAGAAATGGGTTCGATAATCGGTAGTGTAGTTTCCTAGATAGGAAATGTACGATAAATACTAGCTATCGAGTCGCAAAAAAAAGCAACATTCATACATATTAATGACTGAACACCATTATGTATTAAAGGATTAAATGTGTGATTAGTTCAAGGCTTATAGATTTCTATTTGAAATGTTGATTAGAATTTTTCAGTAGGTACATTACCATTATTTTCACTCTACGATTGCACATAATTTTGGTTGAATAGTTTGGTCATAAAAAGAATCCAAAAAATACAACAAAATCAAAGCACCTATTTTCATTCTGTTTTGAACGATTGAATTCACGCTGGTAAACTGGACATCACATACAATTTTTATCATTTTCTAGATATTTCATTGGGTATGAGCAACTCTATTTATAAATCATCTAGTTCTTTAATGCAAAATCTCAATAGAAGCATGACAAACGCAAAACGGGCAGTTTTAGATTAATTGAGAGAATAATAAATCCATATTCTAGGACGCCAATGAAATCTAGTTGACAATACTTTTGAAATAATGATGATATAGGTAATAAATAACAAGTTTTTATGTTAAACATATTTCTTTTCGGAAAGATTTAATCAAGCTGTTACAGGATCTAATTTGATGAAGAACAAATCTCCTTAATTATTGAGAAAAACGCGATGTTTGGAATAATGATGCTTACGCAACAATCTATACCAACACGATCATAACAAGGACTTTTTGAGGCCTTTGCGTTTTATGTCTATTTCAGCTCTCGTGTTCTTACAAGAAGTAGTGACTTTAGCATTGATAAAACGAATCCAATCTTACTCCGCACAGTCTATAACCCCCACCAATTTTAATAATTAGATTAGATCGCTCAGATCGAATGGATCAATTGGTAATTTCTTTTTGTAGTTAGAAGAAGGCATTCAATTATTTGCTGTGACTCCGCAATCAAACTTCCCTTACGAAATCTATAGAAACATAAATATTCAAATGTTTGAGAATAGTATCATCACAAAATTGCGTTTTTATTCGACTGATGTGAAAAACAATCGTCATCATCATTCATAAGACATGAGGGATTTACATTTGATGTAACGTTTTATTTTCAGATTCCTTTTTTATATTTTGAGTTGATGATTGCATAATCTAGGAAGAAACTCTACTCGTTAATTATTTATGGTAGTTCAGCACACATTATTTTTGAGCATATTTCACGCAAAGAGTGGCTCACTAATGGTCACTGCTGTGAATGGCAATCCTATACAAACCAACTTCACTACGAATACAAAAGTACTTTGATCAGCAGGTGCAGCAATGACATCATTATTATACCGTCAATTTTCATTCATAAATAGGCTCTTAAAATGAGCAATAGATTAGTTCTTTTTTTGTCTAGATTGGATTGTTCGCACTCCTCCCCGAATTTCTCTATTCTTTAACTATTAATCATGTAAAGGAAGATAATTAATGTGAAGACTTTGCTCTATTTGAATTTTGCTTTCATAACCAAATCGTAACCTATATAATTATACAGGTACGGACAATATATAAAAAAGAGAGAATCACGGATGCTACTGTCGTTTAAAGGTATAGTACGGTATATGCCGTACAAAACATATGATATTTGATAATTTTTACTATTCGTAGGTATTCTTAAATTTACCTTACCTGCGTTCGTTTGTTTGTAGCACTTACTATAGCGTATAGAGTATATTG
>Ga0115008_10000280_pt1 | contig 35953 bp, 35 predicted proteins | sample FraStrMetagenome_FD_87164 | JGI IMG/M metagenome (GOLD analysis project Ga0115008, IMG submission 87164) | Marine eukaryotic phytoplankton communities from Arctic Ocean - Fram Strait ARC3M Metagenome | ecosystem: Environmental > Aquatic > Marine > Oceanic | place: Fram Strait | collected... | reverse complement strand
TTGGGATTGGAGAAAACTGGTTACAAGCACACTAGAATAAATGGAATTAGATTATATAGAAAATGTAAATGGCCTTGGCGAAAATGTTGTGCGATTGTACAACTTTAACAAAGCAGAAGCCATTCAATTTAGAGCTTTATTACAGGACACAATTATTAATAAAAAACAAAAACTAGACTTGTCTGAAGTCGATTTTATTACGCCACGTAATTGTAATTTAATTTTTGGCTTGTTTAAATCTGATGAAGGAATTATAACAAAAGATAACGAAACTTTCTTTTGTGTTTTAACCTTAATTGGTTTTAAAAATATGTTAAAACTACTAGAACCATTTTGCAATAAAGAATCTAGAAGCTTTCAATATCTATACGATATAGACAATCCTACAGATTTGCTATTTTCTCCGAGTGCTAGTGCAGTTGAGTAATAAATAGTTTGGAAATACTACTTTTTCTTTTACTTCAATTTAGTTTGTTTCTAAATTAATGTATCTTTATCTTTAAAATATAGATAAGTATACTTAAGCCCTTGCCTATTTTATAACAATTTGTATAAAATATTTCAACATGATTCAGAGAAAAGAAATAGTGCCTTTTATATTTAACAAGCTTCTTTCAGACAGTACCCGTGGAAAAACAGAGAAGATAATTCTTAAATTAGCACTTATTAGTTTTTTTATTCATTTGGCAGTTATCTATTTAATGAAGTTTAATTTTATAGATTATCCTTCAAACTCAGTGCTTTTAAAAAACCCGATTTCTGCTGCATATACACCTTTTTCTTTTATTCTAATTTACGAGGTTTATCTTCTAATTTACTATTTACCAAGGTCTTTTACAACTTATATAACCAAGCAGTATGAAATTATAACCCTAATTATTATTCGTAAATTATTTAAAGATTTATCAGCTTTAGAGCTTACAGAAAACTGGTTCGAAATTAAAGGTGATTTACAATTCACCTATGATTTAATTGCCTCTATTTTGCTGTTTTATTTAATCTTTTTATTTCAAAAACAGAAAACAAAACAAATAATATTGCAAGGAGCTATTCAACCAATGGTTGATAAATTTGTGAAAAACAAAAAAATAATAGCTATTGTCTTACTTCCATTATTCTTTATTATCGCGCTATATACACTTGCAGATTGGTCTGCAGGAATTTATATATTCTCTAACAAATTACCAACATTTGAGAGTATTAATAATCTGTTTTTTGATGAGTTTTTTACAGTCTTAATTTTAGTGGATGTGGTACTGCTTTTATTTTCATTTTTTTACACAGATCAGTTTCATAAGATTATTAGAAACTCTGGCTTTGTTATTTCAACAATTTTAATACGGATGTCTTTTGGAGTAAGTGGTTTAATTAGTACAATTTTAATTGTTGTAGCCGTTCTCTTCGGATTGGCAATCATAACCATTCACAATAAATACGAAGCAAACCCACTGCCTGAAAAAACTATTTAAACTTCAATTAAAAAAAGGAAAATCCAAACCCAAAAGAAACGCTGTCTAATCTATTATTTTTAAAACCAACAATCCCTTTTCTGTGAAAATCTATTCTAAAAGTGGTATTCAGTCTATCTTCTCCCCCTGCCTGAATTCCTAAACCAATGCCGTAATAATTCCCATCGGGATAATTAGATGAGGGTGTCCACATTTTACCATATCGTACTTCCACAAAATGGGCGCTATCATCTTGTTCTGTGATATTATATTTTAGGCTTCCATAAGTAGGGAAGGCCTTAATATCATAATTCCAATGTAAATCATATCCAGAATTAAAAGCAATGGCAATTCTCTGTTTAAATTCATACCCAAAACCAAATCTAAAAAATAATGCAGATGGCACAATTAAGGGTCCGTTATCGTCATCCGGTCCAATTTGATAATTTTCATTAATACCTAGAGTAAAATTTATATCTCCTGTAAAAAAAGGTCTTCCTAATTTTTCTTGAGAGCTAGAATATTGATAAATCAAAACAGCAATTAAGGCAAGTACTAATCTTTGCATAGGTAGTTTTTATATTATTAAACCTAGCAATAACTATTCCGTTTTAAGTTTCTTCTCAAAAATTACAAATAATGAAATTAATATGTAATTTTGCAATCATCTATGAGCATCATTTCTAAAGACATACAAAAGGCAGTACAATTATTAACTGAAAACCAGTTGGTGGCCATACCAACGGAGACGGTTTATGGTTTGGCAGGAAATATTTTTAGCGAAAAAGCAATTAAAAGTATTTTCTCTACGAAGAAACGTCCATTTTTTAATCCTTTAATTGTGCACATTCCTTCTATCGATTCTTTAAGTGATCTTGTAACGCATGTTCCTGAAAAAGCAAAATTATTAGCTGCTGCTTTTTGGCCAGGTTCTCTGACGTTGGTTTTAAAAAAGAGCAACAAAATTCCTGATTTAATTACCGCAGGAAAAGACACTGTTGCAGTTCGTGTACCAAATCATCCTATAACTTTAGCCCTATTAAAAAAATTACCCTTTCCTTTAGCGGCGCCAAGTGCAAATCCTTTTGGAAGCATTAGCCCTACAAAACCAACACACGTAGAAAACTATTTTAGGAATAGCATAAAAATGGTTTTAGACGGTGGTTCTTGTGCAAACGGAATTGAATCTACCATTATTGGTTTTGAAAATGAAGAACCTGTTATTTACAGATTAGGTGCTTTACCTTTAGAAGAAATTGAAGCTTTAGTTGGTGCGATTTCTATCAAAAATAAAAAAGAAGAAAAACCAGATGCCCCAGGAATGCTGGCTAGACATTATGCACCTAAAACAAGTACTTTTTTAGTTGATGATGTTACTGCGGAAGTTAAAAAACATTCCGAAAAAAAAATTGGTGTCCTAGTTTTTAAATCTTCTTTAAATAACGAAAATATTACTGAAATAATCTTATCTAGAAAGGGTTCTATGCAAGAAGCTGCTGCTAATTTGTATGCCGCAATGCATGAGTTAGATTCTAAAAATCTAGACATTATCATTGCAGAACGTTTTTCTGAATTTAGCCTAGGAAAGTCTATAAATGATAGACTGAAACGCGCAACATTCAAGTAAATTACCTTACAAAACGATAGGTTGCTTTTATTAGAAAAGTATCACTGGCAGGAATATCAAAAACCTGATTACGAACACTATCCGTAAGAGAATCATTAAAATCTTGTGAACCAGCAGAGCCTCTTGACCAAACAAAAAACAACTCAGAACCCGGAATATATTCCCAACGTACCACTAAGTTTGTTTGCAATTGCACAAAAGAAAAATCTGGTTTTTTAAAAGCATAATCTAAATTTCCATTCATATTATCATCTACTAAATAGCCACCGTTTGGAAAATCATATTCTAATTTTCCATCATTATTTAAATCGATAGCAATGGGGTCGTTTGTATAAGAAATTTGATTTTCATCATATAAAGTAATACGCTCACTAAAAGAACTTGCTGTAGGATTATTTACAAAATTAAAATCCGAGTACCTTCCTCTAGAGATAAATGGTTGTCCGTAAAATTGTACAGAAAAATTCGGATTTAAACTGTAATTTAATCGCAGTGTCGTAGACCAATTTTGATTATTAATTTGTCCTAAAACATATCTTTTTTCAGCGCCAAAGTTTGTCGTTGTGATATACTGTGTTTTATCTACGGTTTGCTGTAATTCTGTATTTAGAGACATGCTGAATGCGTCAAAAGGCTGGTAATTCGTTCTAACAACATATTTACTTAAATTATTTATATTTCTCTCTGTTTTCCGTTTTATATACCCTACAGTAAAACTCAACTTTTTAGTACTATCAGAATTAAGAAAAAAGTACACAAAATCTTTATTTGCAAATCTCCAACGTGGTCCACCTCTTAAATATGCATTTTCGTACAGTAAAGGATTATGACCAAGTCCTAAATTTGTAGACCAATTGTTTATCCAATTTATTCTTCCCTCTAATTTATACTCCATTTCATTTTGATTTCCTTGAAAATCAAAATTTGATAACTGTTCTAAACTAACTTTAATATCTCTGTAGATTTTTGTAGGAATTTGCCACAAGTAGTTTATTTCTGCAAACTGAATAATTTCATCTGTTTTGCGCAAAAAACCTACATCATTTAATTCTAATTCTGGCGACCGCCAAACAAGTCCGCCATTATATCTCCAATTTCCACCACCTTGTTTTCCGATATTAATTTTACCTCCTGTACCTGTTAAAGAGGTTCTAGTTGGATCTACATTCACATGATCTGCATCTGTTCTCTGGAATAATCTTGTAATAGAACGCTGTGTCCTTTCAATAGCTTCCTTACTTCCTGTTACATAACTTATGATTGTATTTCCTTCAATATAAAAGTTTCTATTTTTCCAGGTATGTCTAAAGTCCATTCCACCAGTGTATGCTGCTTTATGTAATTCCGAAAAATTACCATTTAAATTCCTGTTGGTTGCTGTAAAAATTCCACCTAGATAAGAATTACGTTCATTAAAATCTTTCTGAGCTCTAGCAATAAAATAATTAGTTAATGGTTCTACAATTTCTTCTCTTGTATTGCCATCTGTCTGTTTTATTTCTGCAAACTCATTTGCCGTAACACTTTCTAAAAAGCCAACAGACCAACCATTTTTAGTTTTTCCAGAAAATTTTGTAGCACCCAAAATTGTAGAATTCTTTGGTATATCTGCATATTCACCCTCTGCTAAAGTTGGATCTCTATGCGGATTCCTACCAATTCTTCTGCTATAAAAAAGATTATCTCTTCCGTCTGCAAATTCAAAATCAAAAATATTTTTATTTTCTACAAAAAAAGGTCTTTGTTCTCTAAAAAAAATCTGAAATCCGTCTAATGCAATAGTTCCTGGATCTGCCTCTACTTGTCCGAAATCTGGATTTATTGTTAAATCTAAGGTCAAGTCGTTGGTAATTCCAATTTTTGCATCTAAACCTACATTCACTTTAAAATCACTTCCATCTCTGTATGGGTTGTTTCCTTCCTTCGGATAAGAATCATTTTGCAAAACTGTATAAGGTTGAATTTCTAATTGCTTTTGTAATTTTAAGTTTATCAAACCGTGTAATTCTCCAGATTCACTTATAAAACCTGCTTTATCATTCGGAATTCTTTGCCAAAGAGAACGCTCATTTTTTCTAAATATATTTCTAACAACATTAAATCCCCAAATTTGTTCTTCTGCATTTCCAAATCTTAATTGGGTAAAAGGAATTTTCATTTCAGCTGTCCAACCTTTCTCATCTAAATGCGCATTTGTATACCAAATCGGATTCCAACTATCATCAATGTTTTCACCATTTTCTGAAGCAATTTCCTCACCTTTTACACCCGCAGCAGTAGTTGTAAATATAAAAGCTGTTCTTTTATCATGATAACTATCGATAACCACATTTACTCTATCACCTTCAAAACCATCTCTTCTACTTAATCTTTGTTCTATTAATTCTGGATTCTCATCTAAAGCTCTTATAGCAATGTATAAGTAATTGGCATCGTACATTACTTTGAATTTTGTTTGATACATTGGAGCAGTTCCCTCATTCGGCTCATTTTCTACAAAATCTGAAGACCAATCTACAATATCCCAAGCAATTTCAGATATTTTACCTTCTATAACGGGCACTTCAACTAATTTCTTAGTTGTATAAATTCTTTTTGAAATAGTATTTAACTGCGCATCTTGCGCTACAGTATTAAGTCCATAAAAAAGAATAATTAAAAAAAATGGAGTAAAAAATTTCATTGTTATTTTTATTAACTTTATCACTAAAAAAAAATAGTGAACGAAGAAATGCTCCTGCAAAAGTACCCATCTATACTCTTAAAATATTCTTAAGATAATGTTAATTTTAACACGCATTTTATCATGACTAAAAAGTTCAAAAAATATCCTAAAACACTATTTGTCAATCAAATAAATAGCACTATATTTGCACTCCTTTTTTAAGGAAAATGATTTATTTTAATTTACAAAAACTAATAGTGTAATTATGAACACATTAAGTTACAAAACAGTATCAGCAAACAGCGCTACCGTAAACAAGGAGTGGGTTTTAGTTGATGCGGACGGGCAAACGTTGGGTCGTCTATCTTCTATAGTAGCAAAGCTAATTAGAGGTAAGTACAAACCAAACTTTACTCCTCACGTAGATTGTGGAGACAACGTGGTTATCATCAACGCAGAAAAAATTGTATTATCTGGAAACAAATGGAAAGAGAAATCTTACATCCGTCATACGGGTTATCCAGGTGGCCAAAGATCATTAACTGCAACAGAAATGTTTGAGAAAGATCCTACAAGATTAATCGAAAAAGCAGTAAAAGGAATGTTACCAAAGAATATTTTGGGAGCAGCGTTATTTAGAAACTTGTATGTTTATGCAGGTACTGAGCACAAACAAGCAGGTCAAGAACCTAAAGCTATTAACCTTAAAGATCTTTTATAATGGATATAGTACACAAAATTGGTAGAAGAAAAACAGCTGTTGCTCGTATTTATCTTTCAGAAGGTAAAGGGAACATTACTGTAAATAAAAAAGACTACAAGAGCTATTTTACAACAGGTACCTTGCAGTATAAAGTACAACAACCATTAATGTTAACAGAAAACTTAGAGTCGTATGACATTAAAGTTAATGTATACGGTGGTGGAATAACAGGACAAGCTGAAGCGATTCGTTTAGCAATCACTAGAGCATTAGTTCATATTAATGCAGACCATAGACTTATCTTGAAACCAGAAGGTTTATTAACGCGTGATCCAAGAATGGTTGAACGTAAGAAATTTGGTCAGAAGAAAGCACGTAAAAAATTCCAATTCTCGAAACGTTAATATTGAATGCAGAATTTATCCTGTATTCTATTATTTCGAGAACTGTTATTATTACACACAATTAATATTAAACAGTTTAGCATCTAAATATATAAGACTCCTAAAAGACTACTTATATATTGATTTCAAAACAGAAAGTAAACACATTTAAAAAATGGCAAACGTAAATATTCAAGAATTATTAAACAATGGTGTGCATTTTGGACACCTTACTAGAAATTGGAACCCTAACATGGCTCCATACATTTATACAGAAAGAAACGGTGTTCATATCATCGATTTGTATAAAACTGCAGCAAAAATAGAAGAAACTTCAGAAGCTTTAAAAAAGATTGCAAACTCTGGACGTAAGATTTTATTTGTGGCTACAAAAAAACAAGCTAAAGATATTGTTGCCGAAAAAGCGAAAGTTATAAGCATGCCTTATATTACTGAAAGATGGCCTGGTGGAATGTTAACAAACTTTGTTACTATTAGAAAAGCTGTAAAGAAAATGGCTATAATTGATAGAATGAAGACAGATGGTTCTTTTGATGCATTATCTAAAAGAGAAAAATTACAAATCAATCGTCAGAGAGAGAAATTAGAAAAGAATTTAGGTTCTATTTCTGATATGACTCGTTTACCTGGTGCTTTATTTATAGTTGATATCAAAAAAGAGCACATTGCTGTAGCAGAAGCTCAAAAATTAAATATTCCAATTTTTGCAATGGTAGATACAAACTCTGATCCAAGAGAAGTAGACTACGTAATTCCTGCAAATGATGACGCTTCAAAATCTATTAACGTGGTATTATCTTTTGTTACTGATGCAATTGCAGAGGGATTATCTGAAAGAAAAGCAGACAAAGAGAAAGTAAAAGAAGCTCCAAAAAAGGAAGAAGCTAAATTAGAAGCTCCAAAAGTGGAAGTAGAAGCTCCAAAAGCGGAAGTAGAAGCTCCTGAAGTTGCAGAAGCAAAAGTAGAGGCTCCTGCAAAGAAAGAAGCTCCGAAAGCAAAAGCTCCTAAAAAAGCAAAAAAGAAAGCTGAAGTTGCTGAAACACCTGCTGAAGAAAAAAAATAATTTAAGAACAATTTAGAAACTTAGGTTTCTGAACAAAAAATAAGTGACATGGTAAAAGTAAGTGCTGCTGACGTTAAAAAATTAAGGGAAGCAACTGGAGCTGGAATGATGGACTGTAAAAAGGCATTAGTAGAAGCAGAAAATAACTTCGATGAAGCTATAAATATTTTACGTAAAAAAGGTCAGAAAATTGCTGCAAAAAGAGCTGATAGAGATTCTACCGAAGGAGTTGCAGTAACAAGAATTAATGACTCAAAAACAGAAGGCGTAGCTATTGTATTAGCTTGTGAAACTGATTTTGTTGGTAAAAACGAATCTTTTGTAGCTTTAGGTGGTCAATTTGCAGATATCGCATTAAATGTTGCAGATAAAGAAGCTTTCTTAGCTGCAGATTTTGGAGGTATGACTGTTGCAGACAAACTAATTGAGCAAACTGGTGTTATTGGAGAAAAGTTAGAGATAACAGCTTTCGATAAAATTGAAGCTGCCTATGTTGGTGCTTACACTCACATTGGTAAAATTGCTGCTCTTGTTGGTTTATCCAATACAGTAGACAATGCTGAAACTTTATCTAAAGATGTTGCAATGCAAGTTGCCTCTATGGGTGCAACTACATTATCTTATAAAGATTTCGATACTGCATTTGTTACAGCAGAAACTGAAGCTAGAATCGCGGTGATAGAAAAAGATAATATAGAATTAGGTAGATTAGGAAAAACATTAAAAAACATTCCTCAATATATTTCTATGTCTCAATTATCTGATGCTATTTTAGCCGAAGCTGAAGATGCTGCAAAAGCAGAATTAAAAGCAGAAGGAAAACCAGAACAAATTTGGGATAGAATCTTACCAGGAAAAATGGAAAGATTTATTGCAGATAACACAACTTTAGACATGGAACAATGTCTTTTAGATCAATCTTTTATTAAAGATGAGAAAAAAAACGTTGCACAATATGTCACAACATATGGTGATGTTGAAGTTAGTGGATTTAAAAGGGTAACTTTAGGATAACATAATTCTAAAATTATATTTACAAACCTCGTTTTCATATTATTTGAAAACGAGGTTTTTTTTGTTCAGAAAAAAGAAAATCAAAAAAAAAACGTAATTTTACACAACTTAGAAAATAAACTATGCAATACAAAAGAATTCTTTTAAAATTAAGCGGAGAAGCCTTAATGGGCGAAAGGCAATATGGAATTGATCCTAAACGACTTGCTGAATATGCAAAAGAAATAAAAGAAGTAGTAGAAAAAGGTATCGAAGTTGCTATTGTTATTGGCGGTGGAAATATATTTAGAGGTGTTGCTGGAGCAGCCAACGGAATGGATCGTGTACAAGGAGATCATATGGGAATGCTAGCTACCTGTATAAATGGTTTAGCCTTGCAAAGTGCCTTGGAAGACGAAGACGTTCATACAAGACTTCAAACAGCCTTAGAAATTAAGGAAGTTGCAGAACCTTACATTAAAAGAAAAGCAATAAGACATTTAGAAAAAGGACGCGTTGTTATTTTTGGAGCTGGAACGGGGAACCCTTATTTCACGACAGATACAGCTGCTGTTCTGCGAGCGATAGAAGTACATGCAGATGCTATCTTAAAAGGAACTCGTGTAGATGGAATTTATAACGTAGATCCTGAGAAAGACGAAAGTGCAGTAAAATATGAAACTATTACATTTAAAGAAGTCATAGAAAAAGGCTTAAAAGTAATGGATATGACTGCCTTTACATTAAGTGAAGAAAATAAATTACCCATTATTGTATTTGATATGAATACAAACGGAAATCTATTAAAATTAGTTTCTGGAGAAAACATAGGTACAATTGTTAACACTAAATAACATAGAATCTTTAAATTAATAAGAAGATGAACGAAGAAATAGAATTTATATTAGATACAACTAAAGAAGCAATGACAAGTGCTATTGCTCATTTAAAAAAAGAATTAAGAGCTATTAGAGCTGGTAAGGCAACCCCTGCAATGTTAGCGAATGTAATGGTAGATTATTACGGTTCTCAAACGCCATTAGGGCAAGTTGCAAATGTTACAACACCAGATCCAAGAACGATTGCGATACAACCTTGGGAAAAAAATATGCTACAACCAATTGAGAAAGCAATTATGATTGCAAATCTTGGTTTTAACCCAATGAACAATGGTGATATTATTATGATTAATGTACCACCATTAACTGAGGAAAGAAGAATTGGGCTAGCAAAACAAGCAAAAGCTGAAGCTGAACACGCGAAAGTTGGTATTAGAAACGCTAGAAAAGATGCAAATAACGATGTTAAGAAAATAGATATCTCTGACGATTTAAAAAAGGACTCTGAAGCAGAAGTGCAAAAGCTTACAGATTCTTTTGTAAAAATTATAGAAGAAACACTTTCTGTAAAAGAAAAAGAAATTATGACTGTTTAAAAAACTGTCAAATTATAGAAAAGGTGTTTTTTAAAAACACCTTTTTTTTTGCTTAAAACTCATTTTGAATTTGGCTATATTTGCATAAATTATTTTTTATGAATTTTTGGACAAAAATTGCGGGTATTATTTTAAGAAACCGTTACCTGGTTTTAATAAGTATCGCAATTATTACAGGTTTATTAGCATCCCAAATGAAGTATATGAAATTTTCATATACCGAGGCAAATTTACTACCAGAAGATCATGAAGCCAATGTAGAATATAATAAATTTCTACAAATTTTTGGAGAGGAAGGTAATTTAGTTATTCTTGGGGTTAAAGATTCAACTATCTTTACACCTATAAAGTTTAATGCTTGGAATAAATTAGTAGCGCAATTTAAGGAAAGAAAAGAAATTGACTTTACCATTTCTATTGCTGATGTAAAGAAGCTAAAAGCAGACAGAAAAAAGAGAAAATTTATTCTAGAGCCTTTATACAGTGAAAACCCTACTACAAAAGAAGAAGTAAATACAATTAAAAAAGAACTCTTTGAAAAGCTTCCTTTTTATGATAATTTACTCTACAACAAAGAAACGGGTACTTTACAGACCGCTATTTATATTAAAAAGAAAATTATAAATACACCAGCAAGAAGAGACTTTATTTTTGAGATTTTAATACCTGCAATAAAAAAATTCGAAGAAGAAACTAATTTAGACGTGCGCGTTTCTGGAATGCCATATATTAGAACATTAAATGCCCAAAATATTCAAGATGAAATCATGCTGTTTGTTGGCGGTGCATTAGGAATTACAGCACTTATATTTTTCTTTTTCTTTAGATCTTTTCGAGCTACATTCATTACACTATTAGTGGTTATAATTGGTGTTATCTGGGCTTTTGGTTTTATTGGTTTATTCCGTTATGAAATAACGGTATTATCTGCATTAATACCACCTTTAATTATTGTAATTGGAGTGCCAAATGCAGTGTTCCTTATTAACAAATATCAGCAAGAAATAAAGAAACATGGGCAGCAAGCGAAAGCTTTACAACGCGTAATTTCTAAAATTGGAAATGCAACTTTAATGACAAATATTACAACGGCATCTGGTTTTGCAACCTTTGTTTTTGTGAAAAGTAATTTACTACGTGAATTCGGAATTTTGGCTTCAGTAAATATTATCAGTATTTTTATATTGGCACTATTAATCATACCAATCATTTATAGTTTCATGCCAATTCCCAAGAAAAAGCATTTAAGCCATTTAGAAACAAAATGGATTGAGAATGTGGTTAATTGGATGGAAAAAATGGTGAGAACCAACAGAATTACTATATATTTTGCAACTGTTTTAGTAATTATATTAAGTATTATTGGTATTTATAAAATTACAGTTTCTGGGAGTTTAATTGAAGACATGCCCAAAAATAGTGATTTCTATAAAGATATTAAATTCTTCGAAAAAGAGTTTGGAGGAATAATGCCTTTAGAAATTTTAATCGATACTAAAAAAAGTAAAGGCGTTATGAAGCTATCCACTTTAAAAAAGATGGAAAAGCTGAACGAAACAATAGAAAGCTTTCCTGAATTATCAAAACCAATCTCTATAGCTAACTTAGTAAAGTATTCAAAACAAGCGTATTATAACGGAAATCCTAAATACTACCAATTACCAACAAATCAAGAACAAAGCTATATATTTTCATATTCTAAAAACTCCAGTAGAGATACCGGAATGCTAAAAACATTTGTAGATTCTATCGGACGTTATGCTAGAATTACCACTTTCATGAAAGATATTGGTACAGAAAAAATGGATATTATTCAGAAGCGCTTAAAGACAGTAATAGCAAAAGAATTTCCAGCAGATAGGTATACCGTATCATTAACTGGTAAAGCCTTGGTCTTTATAAAAGGAACAAACTATTTAATTAAAAACTTAGTCATTTCTTTATCGCTGGCTATTTTATTAATTGCCATTTTTATGGCTTGGATGTTTAGATCACCACAAATGATTTTAATTTCATTGATACCAAATATGTTGCCATTACTAATTACGGCGGGTTTAATGGGCTTTTTAAACATACCTATAAAACCATCTACCATATTAGTGTTTAGTATCGCATTTGGTATTTCCGTAGACGATACAATTCATTTCTTAGCCAAATATAGACAAGAACTTATTGCTAACAAATGGAAGATTAAACCCTCTGTTTATTCTGCATTACGAGAAACTGGTGTAAGTATGTTTTATACTTCTATTGTGTTATTTTTTGGTTTTTTAGTTTTTACTCTTTCTAGTTTTGGTGGAACAATTGCCTTAGGTGGTTTAGTTTCTGTAACATTATTATTAGCGATGGTTTCCAACTTATTATTATTACCCTCTTTATTATTAACTTTTGAAAAGAAAATTGCAAATAAAAAAGTATTTAAAGAGCCTAAAATGAAAATTTTCCCTCCTAAAGAAGAAAAAACAGAATAAGATATACCTTTTTATTGAGCTTTCGCTGGTTGCTTAATTTGCAACAATAAAGTATCTTTACTCTTTATAAAAAGATAATTTTCGAATACAATACACTTATAAATGATGACAAAAAATAGCGTAGCAGAATTATTAAAATCAGGTTCAGTTTTACAAGAGGTAATTATCAAAGGGTGGGTTAGAACTTTTAGAAGTAATCGTTTTATTGCTTTAAATGACGGTTCTACAATTAACAACATACAGTGTGTAATTGATTTTGAAAATACACCAGAAGAAACTTTAAAAAGAATTACAACAGGAGCAGCATTATCTATCAAAGGAATCATTGCAGAAAGTCAAGGTAAAGGACAATCTGTAGAAATTCAGGTTGCAAAGATAGAAATTCTAGGAGATTCAAATGCCGATGAATACCCAATACAACCCAAAAAACATAGTTTTGAGTTTCTAAGAGAAAACGCACATCTCCGTGTAAGAACAAATACATTTAGCGCAGTAATGAGAGTGCGATCTAAGCTTTCTTTTGCAGTTCATAAATACTTTCAAGACAATGGGTTTAATTATGTAAATACACCAATTGTTACTGGTTCTGATGCCGAAGGAGCAGGAGAAATGTTTAGAGTTACGTCATTTGAAGATAATAAAGCACCGGTTACAGAAGACGGAAAAATAGATTATACAAAAGACTTCTTCGGAAAAGAAACAAATCTTACCGTTTCTGGTCAGTTAGAAGCAGAAGCGTATGCAATGGCCTTAGGTAAAGTATATACTTTTGGGCCAACTTTTAGGGCAGAAAATTCAAACACAACACGTCATTTGGCAGAATTCTGGATGATTGAACCAGAGGTTGCTTTTATGGATTTAGATGGAAATATGGATTTAGCAGAAGATTTTATAAAATCTGTGTTAACTTTTGTTTTAGAGCATTGTAAAGAGGATTTAGCCTTTTTAGATGAACGTTTTATGCAAGAAGAAAATACAAAGCCTCAATTGCAAAGAAGTGAAATGAGTTTGTTAGAGAAGTTGAAATTTGTTGCTGACAACAATTTTAAAAGAGTTTCTTACACAGAAGCAATCGATATTCTGAGAAACTGTAAACCTAATAAAAAGAAAAAATTCCAATATCCTATTTACGATTGGGGAGCAGATTTGCAATCTGAACACGAGCGTTTTTTAGTTGAAAAACATTTTAAATGTCCAGTTATTTTATATGATTATCCAGCAGACATCAAAGCATTTTATATGCGTTTAAATGAAGATGGAAAAACAGTAAGAGCTATGGATGTTTTATTCCCTGGAATTGGAGAAATGGTAGGTGGCGCGCAACGTGAAGAACGTTATGATGTTTTAGTAGAAAAGATGAAAGCCATGAATATTGACGAAAAAGAGCTTTGGTGGTACTTAGATCTAAGAAAATTTGGTACAGCCGTGCATTCTGGTTTTGGTTTAGGTTTTGAGAGACTCGTTCAATTTACAACCGGTATGGGAAATATTAGAGATGTAATTCCATTTCCAAGGACACCCCAAAATGCCGATTTTTAATTTCATTTATGTATCTTTAAAAATATGCTAAAACAAGGCTTAAGTTATAAACTCCTGCAAAAATTATCTCCTCAGCAAATACAACTGATGAAGTTAATTCAATTACCAACACAAGCATTTGAAGAGCGTTTAAAGCAAGAAATAGAGGAAAACCCAGCCTTAGATACTGGTAAAGAAAAAACTGAAGATATAGATGATGATTTATCAAATGAATTTGATGATGATGATAATGATAGATCCGAGAAAGATGAAGTAGAAGATATTAATATCGACGAGTACCTTAGTGATGATGACATTCCAAATTATAAAACTCAAGCTAATAATTACTCGGAAGATGATGAAGAAAAAAATATACCTTATGCAGCAGGAACAAGCTTTCATCAATCTTTAAAAAATCAATTAAACACTTTTAGTTTAGACGAAGAGGAACAAGCTATCGCAGAATTTTTAGTTGGAAGTATTGACGATAGTGGGTATATCCGAAGAGAAATTATAGATTTAGTAGATGACTTGGCATTTACAGCCAATCTTTTTACAACAGAAGAAAAGGTAATTATAGTACTTAAAAAAGTAGTACATACTTTAGATCCTTTAGGAGTTGGAGCTAGAGATCTTAGAGAGAGTTTAATCATTCAGCTAAAAGCGAAAGATAAAACCAAATATAGAAGTTTATCTATAGATATTTTAGAAGGCGCTTTTGATCACTTCGTAAAAAAACATTATAACAAACTACAAGAAAAATTTCATATTTCTGAAGATGAGCTAAAAGAAGTTATTAAGGAAATATCTAAATTAAATCCGAAACCTGGCAGTTCTTACGCTGGCAACAATAAGATTGCAGAGCAAATTGTACCAGACTTTTCAATTAAAATTATAGAAGGAGAGCTAGATTTAGTCTTAAACGCTAGAAATGCACCAGAACTGCATGTTTCTAGAGAATACAACAATATGCTAAAAGGCTATCAAGAAGCCACAGTAAAATCAAAGTCACAAAAAGATGCTGTATTCTTTATCAAACAGAAATTAGACTCTGCTAAATGGTTTATAGATGCCATAAGACAAAGGCAACAGACCCTTTTAATAACAATGAATACTATCATGCAATATCAATATGATTATTTTTTAACTGGAGATGAGCGCAAGTTAAAACCAATGATCTTAAAAGATATTGCCGATAAGATTAATATGGATGTTTCTACTGTTTCTAGAGTCGCAAATAGTAAATATGTTTCTACACCTTATGGAACAAAATTGATCAAAGAATTCTTTTCTGAATCTATGAAAAATGACCAAGGAGAAGACGTTTCTACGAAAGAAATTAAGAAAATATTAGAAAATGTAATTCAAGAGGAGCATAAAAAGAAACCTCTAACTGACGAAAAATTAGCTGGTATTTTGAAAGAAAAAGGGTATCCCATTGCAAGAAGAACTGTTGCAAAGTATAGAGAACAGCTGGACTTACCAGTAGCGAGACTTAGAAAAGAAATTTAATGCATCGATTTTACAAGACTATTTCCGCAGTGTTACACCCTATTATGGTGCCTACTACCGGTGTTCTATTGTATTTATTAATACTACCTAATTCATATACAAGTAGACAAAAAACAGCACTATTAGCGCTCATATTTGTAACTACTTACCTTGTACCAATTCTCATATTAGAATTATTCAAAAAATTCAACTTAATAAATAATTTTAATATCAATGGTGTTAAAGAAAGAAAGGTACCAGTTGCACTAATGATTATTGTCTTCTACCTATTAGGAAATACGATAGAGAATAATATTAAAATGACGGATATTAGTTTGCTATTTTATACATCTAGTATCGCGCTAACTTTCGTATATCTCTGTTTAACGTATCAATTAAAAGTAAGTATTCATTTATTATCCTTAGGAATATCGACAGGATTTTTTATTTTGATAGGCTTTATATATAATTATAGTCTTCCTGCCGTAGTTATTGGAAATATATTATTAGCAGGAATTGTTGCTAATTCAAGACTACATTTAAAAATGCATCAACCTAAAGAAGTTTATTTAGGTTTTCTATCTGGTCTTATAGCACCCTTTGTAGTGTATAATTTCCTATAAAAAATAGAAAATTAATCCAAATTTTAAGATTTTCGTATCCACCGCTTTTCCGTTTAGAAGACCATTCTTGAAAACAGGAGATAATCCATAAAAAACATTCATAGTAAACGCATCATAACCAGCAGATATAGTTAAACCGTATTGTAATTTATTATAAGAAGATACTTTTCTATACTTAATCAGATTACTATTAGCATCTACATATTGAAAATTATTATCTAAATTATATAGGAATTTAACACCTGTATAAATCCTCCAGAAATTATATTTTATAGCAGTAGATGTTCGCCATCTTATCTCAAAAGGGAACTCTAAATTATAGGATTTAAAAATGTTTTTAGAAGTTGTAATATCATTCGTAAAAACAGTAGTTCTGCCTACTTCATCTACTTTTAATTCATGATTAAAAAAGTCATATCCAAGACCAATTCCTCCTGCAATAGCAATACTTCCGCTTTTATTCAAAATAATATCTTTTATAAAACCACCAGATAGTGCATATGAAAAGTTACTTTTTGTAATTCCTGCAGGTTGATTATACAATTGACTGTAAGAAACTGAAAAATAAATTTGATCATCTGCATACCTGTCTCCTAGACTCAAAGAATCTTTTTGAGCAAATGTTAAAAATGAAATTAGTAAAAAATATAAAAGAGTAAATCGATTTCTCATAATATGAATAAATAATATTAAAGATACAACAAATCATGTTTTATAAGAAAGTTAAAATCAGTGCAAAAAAAAAGGATAATTCATAAGAATTATCCTTTTGTATTCGAGTATTAAAAATTATTTATTCTGCCGCCTTTGAAGCAGAATAACTAATTTTTAATGCATTTACGTCTCTTAGTTTCAATCTAATATCAATAATTGTACCCACATTAGATTCTTTATCCGCCTTAATAGAAGTTGTCATATATGGCACTTCAGCTTCAGAAACCTTAGATCTTTCGTTTATGATAAAAGCAGGTACATCATTTGCAGTTGCTATTTTATCATTCAACTGAATTCTATTATAGGCAGTACCGTGTCTTGTTGCATCCTTAGATTTTCCAATATAGATGGTACTTACCAAACTTTTATGCTCTAGCTTTTTAACTTCTGTTGCATTTGGTAATCTTGGTGGATCAATTTTTAATTCCGTTTCTCTCATGGTAGTGGTTACCATGAAGAAAAACAACAACATAAAAACGATGTCCGGCAAGGATGCAGTATTTACTGCTGGCATTCCTTTTTTCTTTTTTCTAAATTTAGACATTTAGCTGTATTTTAAAAATTAATTAGAAGATGTAGGCTCAGAATCCGAAATAATTTCTGGATAACTTCTCTTAATATCTTCAACTTTTTTCTTTAATTCTAGATTAGCTCTATCATCCTTATAAGAATCTTCTAACTCTGGAAAAGGAATTTTGTAACGTTCTTTTGACAGTATGTTACGTAAATCAGAATACGCTCTTATAAGTTCATTTTGAACCTTCAAATAAGTACCATATTCAGTTCCTCTATCACTCTGAACAGAAATAATAGCCTTGTTTGGGTGATCTGAAGACTTTATACTTCTCTCACCTTTGCAATAATTACAAGGACCAGTTGGCTCACCTTCATCTATTTTACCATCGCCACCGCCATTATCTATAAAAGCAATTGCAGCATCTTTAAGTTCATCAATATCCATTCTAGCTCCTTCTACTAGAAGTTCATTATTTCTATTAATATTTACCTCAAAAATATTTTTTTTCTTTATAACTGGTGGTACGTAATCTTCTGGTGGTTTTTCCGACAACTTCTTAGAAACACCTGAATCTACATTCATAGTGGTGGTTACTAAAAAGAAAATTAATAACAAGAAGGCAATATCTGCCATAGAACCTGCATTAATTTCTGGATTCTCTCTTCTTGCCATAATATTATGATTTTATTAAACCTTTAACTAAATCTACTACGAAGAAAGTTAAACCTATTCCTCCTAGAATAATACTAAACCAGATACCGGCTCCTGTAAATTGATTTATCGAAGAACCTGCTTCTCCACCTTCTAATATAGTATTTGCGTTATCAATAACAACATTACTGTCTGCCATGAAATAAGCTACTACAAATAATACACCTAAAGCAAGCACACCTAATAAAGTCTTCTTTAGATTTTCTGGATTTTTAAACAAGCCCCACATGGATAAAACAAGTGTTACAAGTATTACTCCGTATAATAAGTACTGAGAAAAAGACACCAAAGGGCTCACAACACTATTTTGTACAGCCACGTCATTTTCTACAGCATCTTCTCCTGCCATGAGCACCCTTACAAGTAAGATGATACCTATAACAGCAATCAATGTCACAATGTATGTGATAATTTTTGAAAATTTATTATCTTTCATAATAAAATTATTTTTTATACTTTACCAATAAATCTATCAACTGAATAGATGCATCTTCCATATTATTTACAATACTATCGATTTTAGAAACGATATAATTATAAAAAATTTGAAGAATAATTGCTACAACTAAACCAAATACAGTTGTTAATAAGGCTACTTTAATACCTACCGCTACTACTCCAGGAGAAATATCATTTGCTTGCGCGATTGCATCAAAGGCACCAATCATACCAATTACTGTACCCATGAAACCTAACATAGGAGCCAAAGCTATAAATAATGATAACCAAGAAACATTTTTCTCTAAAAGTCCCATTTGAACTCCACCGTAAGAAACAACTGCTTTTTCAGCATTTTCTACTCCTTCGTCTACTCTATCCAAACCTTGGTAAAAAATAGATGCTACAGGTCCTTTTGAGTTTCTACAAATTTCTTTGGCAGCTTCTACACCACCTGAACTTAGAGCTTCATCTACATCTGCTACTAATTTCTTAGTGTTTGTAGTTGCTAAATTTAAATAAATAATTCTTTCAATTGCAATTGCTAAACCTAAAATTAAGGCTACTAAAACAATTCCCATAAATACTGGACCACCTTCTATAAAACGAAGTTTTAATTCTTGGTGAAAAGTTCTTGATTCTGCTGCTTCCTGGGCAAAAGTTGATTGAATAGCTCCAAAAAACATAAATCCTGTTACAGATAGGACATTTACTACTTTTTTCATCTCTGTTGTTATTAATATTTGATAGTTAAAGGTTTAAAAATCTTAATTATTTTTTCAAATAAACAAAAAGTTATTCAAACTATAAAGTTTTTTGTAAAAGTAATTTATTTATTTTAATACATTGGCAAGTAACAAAAAAATTGTTGCTCCTCAAAAAATAAATAGGTCTATTTTATGTTAAATATATCTATATATATTAGTAAAATTATTTTTCACTTATTTCTCCTCGTAAAGATTTTTGAAAATAATTCTTAAAACTTTTATCTGTTAAATCTTCACTTAATAAATACATTAATTTTGCAATAGCAGATTCTGTAGTCATATCTATTCCGCTAATTACACCAATAGATTTTAAACCAACACTCGTATCATAATGTCCAAGAATTACACTACCACCAGAGCATTGAGTAACATTTACTATTTTAATCTTATCCTGAATTGCCTTCCTTATTAAGTCTAAGAACCACGGTTTATTCGGTGCATTTCCAGCTCCATATGTTTCTAAAACTACACCTTTTAAATTCTTAATATTCAAAATTGCTGCAACAACCATTTCTGTTATTCCGGGAAATAGCTTTAAAACAACTACATCTGTAACCAACTTTTTTCTAATAATTAGTTGCTGATCAACAGGTATAAACTTCAACAATACATTTTCATTAAAATTTAAATGAACACCACTTTCTGCCAAGGCAGGATAATTTTTAGAAGCAAAGGCTTCAAATTGTTCTGCGCTTATTTTCGTAGTTCTATTTGCTCTGTATAATTTATATTCAAAATATAAACAAACCTCAGATATTATTGGTTTATTATTTCTCCTCGACGCTGCAATTTCTATCGATGTAATCAAGTTTTCTTTAGCATCAGTTCTTAAATCTCCTATAGGCAATTGTGAACCTGTAAAAATGATAGGTTTTTGCAAGTTTTCTATCATGAAGCTAATTGCAGAAGACGTATACGACATGGTATCAGATCCTGTTAAAATTACAAAACCATCAAAATTAGTATAATTTGCTTCTATAATTTCAACAATATGTATATAGTAATCTGTATTCATGTTTGATGAATCTATCGGTTCCTCAAACGAAATACTTTCTATTTCGCAATCTAACTGCTCTAACTCTGGTATTTTATCTATAATCCTACTAAAATCAAATGCCTTTAAAGCATTTGATTTATAGTCTTTTATCATTCCTATTGTACCTCCTGTATATACAATAAGAATATTTGGTTTGTTTGCCATTTTGTCATTTTTACACTCCAAATTATAAATTGGAATACTTTATGCTGTAAATTTATTAAACAAATAATGATATATAATTTTTAAAACGATATAAATTATGATAGGATTTTATATTTTAATTGGTGCAATCTCTCTGCTAAGCTGGCTTATTAGCAATAAACTAAAAAGTAAGTTTAAAAAATATGCTCAAGTTGAACTTAGAAATGGAATGACTGGTGCAGAAATTGCAGAAAAAATGCTTGCAGACAACGGTATTTTTGATGTAAAAGTAATTTCTACTCCCGGTAGATTAACAGATCATTACAATCCGAAAGACAAGACTGTAAATCTAAGTGAGTCCGTTTACAATCAAAGAAATACGGCTTCCGCTGCAGTTGCTGCGCATGAAGTTGGGCATGCTGTTCAACATGCAAAAGCCTATAGTTATTTAACAATGCGCTCTCAATTAGTGCCAATCGTTAGTATTACTTCTAAATACTCTCAATGGTTGGTTATTGGAGGTTTAATTTTAGGTGCTGCTTCTGGTGCATCAGGGTTTGGGTTTTACATTGCCGCAACGGGTCTAATTTTTATGGGCTTTGCAACACTTTTTAGCTTTATAACATTACCTGTAGAAATATGACGCAAGTAACAGAGCTCTGGCTTGGTTACAAAGCAAAAATATGGTTTCACAACAGGAGCTAGCTGGCGCTAAAGATGCGCTTAAATGGGCTGCAAGAACCTATTTAGTTGCTGCCTTAGGCTCTTTGGCTGCCTTATTATATTGGGGTTTTCAAATTTTAGGGGGAAGAGATTAGCATCGCAGATAATTTTTATATTGCCCTCTTATAACTTAAAAAATAGATTTAAAAGCTTCGATTTTTCGGAGCTTTTTTTTGGTACCTATTTTTTTTATAGTAACTATTTTACCTTCTCTTAAATAGCACTACTATGTTTGGTTAACGGAAATTTAACCCGATTCGACAAATTTTAATTTTTAAAATGTAACAGAAACCGCAATTTTGGCGTCTATTATAAAAAATTGCTACATGAAACTTTTTACAAATATCTTTTTTATTTTTTTCTTCGGAACTTCTTCAATGTTTGCACAGCATACAATTCGAGGAAAAATTATTGACGACCAACGGCAATCTTTACCTTTTGTAAATATTATTTTATATGCTATCAATAACGAATCCAATCCAAAAGGAACCGTTTCTAACAATTCCGGTGACTATATTTTAGAAAATATTACTTCAAAAAAGTATCGCATAGAAATCTCAATGCTGGGTTTTGAAACTTATAAAATTAAAGAATTTGAATTAAAGTCGAATACAATTTTCAACATTACTTTAAAAGAAGAAAGTCAAATTTTAAATGAAATTATAGTAAAAAGCAAACGCCCTATTATTAGACAAACAGCAGAAAAACTGATTGTAGATCTAGAAAAATCTGACATGATTAATTCTAGCCTGCAAGATGTAATGCGAAAAGTCCCTGGAATTTTAGTGACCAATAACGGAATTTCTATCGCTGGAAAAAGTGGTGTTCGAATTCTTATCAACGGAAAAACAACTGAATATATGGATGTTGAAACTTTACTTCGGGATTTCCCCGCAGACAACATCTCTAAAATTGAAGTTGTTGAGCAACCTGGATCAGAATATGATGCATCTGGTTCTGGTGCAATCGTAAATATTATTTTAAAGAAAAATATGCGATTAGGAACTCACGGAAGTATCACTGGTTGGATTGGTAAAGATGAAGGTTTCGAGTATGGAACAAGAGCTTCGATTGCCAGCTATAAAAACAAATTAAATTGGCAAGCGAGTATCGGTCATTCTAAACCAACATGGAGAGATGATTTATTTTTAGTGAGAACTGTTGGAAATGAAACCTATGATCAAACAACAAAATCACCTTATAACCCAAATCGTTTTAATTTAAGTGGAAATATTGATTATTATATTAATGACAACAATTCTATCGGAATTGGAGGACGCTGGAATACTCGTAAATCAAATAGAATTTCTAGTAGTAAAACTATTATTTCTGACGCCAACGCTTCAAATACATTATTTTCAGAAAACAGTTTTGATAGAGATCGAGTAGATTTTAGTATAAATCCATATTATGAGTACAAATCTGACACTGATAAATTAGTAGTAGATTTTAATTATATCGATTATAAAAACGAAAATATTAATACCCTATACGATGTTCCTGGAAGCACAGTTACCTATCAAGATCGTCGTTATTTACAAGATGGAAAATATACAATCAAAGCTTTTAAAGCAGATTATTCTATAACTTTTTCGGAAAACTTAACAGTAAGTTTTGGTAGTAAATACTCCATGGTAAAAACGGATAGCGATTTGCAATCTTATTTAGAAAACACTTCTAATGGATTTGATTTAGATGTTCTTGGAAGTAGTAGTTTTTTAGTTGATGAAACTATTTTCGCTGCCTATTCTAAAATAAATGCAACCTCTGGAAAATGGTCTTTCTCTGGTGGGTTGCGTTATGAAAATAGTAATACAGACGGAACGTCAACTTTTCTTAAGAATGGACAAATGGCTAGTGAAGTTCAAAAAAGACCAATTCAAAAATTATTTCCTAGTGCCTCGATTAGTAGAGAATTAACAAAGCAATTAGGTGCAAGTTTGTCATATAGCTTCAGAATTAGTAGACCGTCTTATAATAGCTTAAATTCTTTTCAGGAATTTTTAGATCCATTCTCTGCAGAAGAAGGGAACCCCAACTTAAAACCTGCTTTTACGAATAATTATCAATTCAATTTAACCTACGAAGGGCAACCTTTTTTTACGGTTGGATATAGTAAAACGAATGATGTAATATTTGATTTAATCAAACAAAACAACAACACAAAACAAATTCGACAACAAGCAGTGAATGTTGAAGATTTCACCAACTGGAACTTTAGATTATTTGGTCCGTTAAGTTTTTTAAAAGGAGTTGAAGGTTGTACAGGATTTATAGTAAATCAAAATACATACAATTCTGCTACACATACTTTAGACCTATCTAAGTGGAGTGTGTTTTGGTTTATCCAAGCAAGCTATAAATTACCTTGGGATGTGAATTTTGAAATGAGTGGAAATTACGGAACTGGAGCTTTAGAAGGCCAAATTGAGGTAGACTGGTTAGCTGGTTTAGATTTCTCTTTCGGGAAAAAGTTTTTAGATGACAAACTAAAAGTAAACCTTGGTTTCAATAAAATGTTAAACAGAGGGTTTAACGGAACAATCAATTACGGAAATGGAAATGCTAAGGTAGAAAGCAACGGTTCACGTCAAAATATTCAATTGCGATTGGTGTATAGTTTTGGATCAAAATTTGGAAAGAAAAAATCGAAACGTAATTCTTCTAAAGATGAAGAAAATAGAATTCAGAATGATAATTAATTTCCTGTAACTTTGTTAACAGCATCTCAAAGTTCAATTTCTGTGAGATGTTAACTTAAATTAAATATGAATTACAAACCACTTTTTATATTAGGTTTACTTTTTGAAGCAATAGGACAAATACTATTGGCTCAAGGAAATGATTTTGTGTATGCGCTAAAACCTATAGATTTCGCACATTGGTCTTTATTGCTTGGAGTTGCTTTTTTAATACCACAATTAGGTCAATTTCCTAAATCGATATTCACTTACATTGGTATTCCAACTATTATAATTGGTATTGTTTGTATAATTGGAATGTGTGTTTTAGATTTTATTTGGTGGAGTCAAACAACTCAAGAAATACGAAATGAATTTGCAGGTCATCTTTCAAAATTTCCTTCAATATGGAAACCTTTTATTACTACTGGTCCTAATTTTTTAAATGTCGGTTTATTAATTCTAAGTTTAAATTACATCAAACAAAATAAATTAGGCGTTGCTATAATTATATTAGCCACTCTAATAATCTTTTTTGCGAGATTCATTCCTTATAGATTAATTTATGGATATTTAGTTACCGCAATAGGGTTTAGTTTAATCTTTTACAAGAAAAATAAATTAAATGAACACCAAGCTTAACAAATCTGATTGGGTATTAATTACATTATATTACAGTGTTGCTGTAATACTAAATGTAATTGATTATAAAAGTAGAGGCTTAAAATTAATTGAGTTTATTGTTGATATTCCAACTTCAGTAATTATATCAATAGTAATTATTCTAATATTTATGTATGTTTTGATACCAAGGTTTTTGGTTGAAAAAAAGCAATCCTTTCTATTTATTTTTTTCTCTTTTATAGTTTTAACTATTCTAGGAGTCATAGATGATACATCCGGTTTTTTAAGCGCTGGAAAACAATTAAAAGATTTACCTGAATGGCATCGAGTTATCATTAATGGGATATACACTTCTGCAAATAATACCGGATTCATTTTCGGGATTTTATTCACTAAGAAATTTTATGAGTCTCAAACTAATTTATTTAAAGTGCAGCAAGAGCAAAAAGAAAACGAACTCAAATTATTACGTTCTCAAATAGATCCACATTTTTTATTCAATAATTTAAATACATTAGATTCTTTAATTGATTCTGACGCCGAAAAAGCAAAAGAATACATCAATCGATTGTCTTTAATTTACCGTTATTTAATTCAGACAAAAGATGCTGAGGTTATGGAACTTTCTAAAGAGTTACAGTTTGCAGAAAACTATATCTTTTTAATCAACACTCGTTTTAGCTCAGATTATGAATTTACAATTATGAAAAACATAAACATTGCTAATAAATTTATTCCAACTGGTGCAATTCAAGCATTATTAGAAAACGTTGTGAAGCATAATAAATCCGAAGATAAAACTCCCATTAAAACAACTATTACAATTAATAATGGTTGGTTAATTCTAACAAACACAAAATCGAATACCGCTTCAAATCAAGAATCTTTTGGTACTGGATTAGAAAATTTAAAAGCGCGTTACAAGTTGCTTTCAGATCAGCAAATTCAAATCCATAATATGGATAAAAAGTTTGAAGTCTTTGTTCCTATCATAACATTAAGCGAATAAACCATGAAAATTTTAATTTTAGAAGACGAAATTCCGGCGTATCAAAAATTACAAGCCTGTATTAAGGGGTTTTTTAAAGATAATGAACCTAGTTCAGTACAGAGCGACTGGGCAAGAACTAATAAAGATGGAAAACAATTCTTAGCTGAAAATGAGTATGACTTTATCTTATCTGATATTCAGTTATTAGATGGTGTTTCATTTGATTTATTTGATGAAGTTTCTATTGACTGCCCTATTATTTTTTGCTCTGCGCACGATGAATATTTATTTCAGGCATTTAGCACAAACGGAATTGCATACATACTAAAACCTTATTCTCAAATCGACTTTAATAAAGCGGTAGAGAAATATCAATCTTTATTTAATCAAGGAAATTACAACTCTTTAAATTCTGATACATTATCAAATTTAAAATCGGCTTTACAAGAAGAAAACACCTCTTACAAAAAACGATTTGTTATTAAAAAAGCGAAAGGAATTCAGTTATTAAACGTTTCTGAAATTAGTTTAATTGAAGCGTCCGGAGATTTCTGTATCGCTACAGATACAAAAGGGAAAAGACATTCTATTTCTCAAACTTTAAGTTCAATCTTTCAACAATTAAATCCTGTCAAGTTTTTCAAAATTAATCGAAGCGAAATTGTAAGTATTGATGCTATAGAAAATATTGAAAGCTATTTTAAAAATAGACTACTTATTACAATCTCAAAAGTCAAAGAAAAAGTAATGACCAGTACTTCTACAACATCTGACTTTAGAAAATGGTTAGAAAATTAGATAAAAAAAGAACCAAGAACTAAGATAAGGTTGTCTCAACTCTTGGTTCTAAATATTTATACTTTCTCTCTTTAATCTAGAGAAGGTCTAGTCGTTCAACTTCAATACAGCCATAAACGCTTCTTGCGGAATTTCTACATTTCCAACTTGGCGCATTCTTTTCTTCCCTTTTTTCTGCTTTTCTAACAGTTTACGTTTTCTAGAAATATCTCCACCATAACATTTTGCTGTTACATCTTTACGCAACGCTTTGGTTGTTTCACGCGCAATAATTTTTGCTCCAATTGCTGCCTGAATAGGAATATCGAACTGTTGTCTTGGTAATAATTCTTTTAGTTTTTCTACGATTCTCTTACCAATAGAATAGGCATTATCTGCATGTAAAAGTGCCGAAAGTGCATCTACCGGAGCACCGTTTAATAAAAGATCTACTCGCACCAGCTTCGATTCGCGCATACCAATTGGTGAATAATCAAAAGAGGCATATCCTTTAGAAACTGTTTTTAAACGATCATAAAAATCGAACACAATTTCTGCCAAAGGCATGTCAAAAGTTAATTCTACTCTTTCTGTAGTTAAATACGTTTGATTGGTAATTTCACCACGTTTTTCGATACACAAACTCATTACTTGACCAACAAAATCTGCCTTTGTAATAATACTTGCTTTTATAAATGGCTCTTCTACTCTGTCTAATCTTGATGGATCTGGTAAATCTGTAGGATTGTTTAAGAGCAATATCTCATTCGGATTTTTCTTGGTATATGCGTGGTAAGAAACATTGGGCACCGTTGTTATAACGGTCATATTAAACTCACGTTCTAAACGTTCTTGAATAATTTCCATATGCAACATTCCTAAGAATCCACATCTGAAACCAAAGCCTAAAGCGGCAGAACTTTCGGGTACAAAAACCAAAGAGGCATCATTTAATTGCAGTTTCTCCATGGAGTATCGCAATTCTTCGTAATCCTCTGTATCCACAGGATAAATACCTGCAAAAACCATCGGTTTTACATCTTCAAAACCGTCAACAATTTCTGTTGTTGGGTTTTCTGCATCTGTAATAGTATCTCCTACCTTTACTTCTTTTGCGGTTTTAATTCCTGTAATTAAGTAACCTACATCACCTGTATTTACTGACTTTTTTACAACTTGTTCTAATTTTAAAGTACCTACTTCATCTGCAAAATACTCATTGTCTGTTGCCAAAAATTTAATACGTTGTCCTTTTTTGATAGACCCGTTAAAAACTCTAAAATAGGTTTCAATTCCCCTATATGAATTGTATACAGAATCAAAGATTAAGGCTTGTAAAGGCCCATCTGGATCGCCTTTAGGCGCAGGAATTCTAGCAATAATTGCTTCTAGAATATTTTCTACTCCAAAACCTGTTTTCCCACTTGCATGAATTACGTCTTCCGCATTACAACCTAATAAATCTACAATATCATCTGTTACTTCTTCCGGATTTGCAGAAGGTAGATCTACTTTATTCAGAATAGGAATTATTTCTAAATCATTTTCTAAAGCCAAATATAAGTTAGAAATTGTTTGTGCTTGTATACTTTGCGCAGCATCAACAATTAGCAAAGCTCCCTCACAAGCTGCAATAGAGCGAGAAACTTCGTAAGAGAAATCTACGTGTCCAGGAGTATCAATCAAATTTAAGATGTATTGTTCTCCATTATGCGTATAATCCATTTGAATGGCATGAGACTTTATAGTTATTCCGCGTTCGCGTTCTAAATCCATACTATCTAATAACTGATCTTTCTTCTCGCGATCTGTTATAGTGCCTGTATACTCTAGCAATCTATCCGCCAAGGTACTTTTACCGTGATCTATATGCGCAATAATACAAAAGTTTCTTATGTTCTTCATACTTCGTTTTCTAACTACTTTCAGCTTACAAAGATATGCTATTTACAAACCTTGTCAAATAAAAAGAGTACAATGAAACATATTATTAAAATACTATTTTTTTCAACAAACTCTTTAAATTAAATAATTTTTAAATATTCCTATTATTCTGTAAACTGAAACAATAAATTTAAATCTAAAATTGACCAAATATTACTATTATGAACAAAATAAATTAGTATATTTCTTAAATTCTTTCGCATATTAAATAAAATCCAATTTTATTATATTTAAAAAACGCATCTAATGTTTAAAACAAAACAAGATTTTATAAAAAAAATACATTTACTTATTTCTATATGTATTGTAGTTCCTGTTGCATTTTTCTACGGATTTAATCCTGATTTCCACTTCGACATCCAACTTCAAACAATAGACGAACACAACTTCTTTAAAGCAATTATGGGTATCTATTTAGGATTTTCTTTTCTTTGGTTATTAGGTCTCTTTAAACGCAATTATTTAAGAATGGCTATTGTTACTAATATCATCTTTATGATGGGTCTTAGTACTGGAAGAATTTTAAGTTTCTTCCTAGACGGCAGACCAACTTTTGGATATCAATTTGGTACTTTTGCAGAACTTTTTTTAGGATGCTACGGAATTTGGGTTCTGACCAATAAAAACACTAATTTTGCAAAAAAATAAATTACTTTGGTAAAAATAGGCAATATAGAACTTCCCGATTTCCCTCTTTTATTAGCACCTATGGAAGATGTTTCAGATCCACCGTTTAGAGCGCTATGTAAAGAAAATGGTGCAGATGTTGTGTATACAGAATTTATTTCTTCAGAAGGTCTAATTCGTGATGCTGCAAAAAGTGTTATGAAATTGGATATTTATGAAAAAGAAAGACCTGTAGGAATTCAGATTTTTGGAGCGAATTTAGACTCGATGCTAAGAACGGTAGAGATTGTAGAAAAATCGAATCCAGATATTATTGATATTAATTTTGGATGCCCAGTTAAAAAAGTAGTCTCTAAAGGCGCTGGTGCTGGAATCTTAAAAGATATAGATTTAATGGTTTCACTTACAGAAGCCATGGTAAAACACACAAATTTACCAATAACAGTAAAAACGCGTTTAGGTTGGGACCATGATTCTATTAGAATTGTTGAAGTTGCGGAACGTTTGCAAGACGTTGGCTGTGCAGCAATTTCCATTCATGGAAGAACACGTGCTCAAATGTATAAAGGTGAAGCAGATTGGAAACCGATTGCAGCAGTAAAAAATAACCAGAGAATGCACATCCCTGTTTTTGGAAATGGAGATATTACTACGCCAGAAAAAGCAATGGAAATGCGAGATTCTTATGGGTTAGATGGCGCAATGATTGGCAGAGCTGCTATTGGTTATCCTTGGTTTTTTAATGAGGTAAAACATTATTTTAAAACAGGAACCTATTTAGGAAAACCTACCATTGCACAACGTGTAGAAATGGCAAGAAGACATTTACAAATGGCTATTGATTGGAAAGGCGCTGTTTTAGGTGTTTTTGAAACCAGAAGACATTATACCAATTATTTTAAAGGGATTCCGCATTTTAAAGAATATAGAATGAAAATGGTAACTTCTGACGATGCAGCAAGTGTTTTTAATGCCTTTGATGAAGTAGAAGCTAAATTTGGGAACATGACTATTCCACAAGAATATTAGTCTATAAATTCTTCCGAAATTCTGCTACTAGCAATTTTAGCTGCTATTAAACCTAGAATTGTAATTGTAAAAAATACAATTAACAAATTTGTAATTCTAAATTCTACGGGATATGCTAGGTTTGGAACAATCATAAAAATTTCGAATTTCTTTTGAATAAATACTAAAGCCACACCTAGGAGCAACCCAATACACATTCCTAGAAAAGTAAGCAAAAAGCCTTGAATAATAAATATTCTTTTAATTTCTTTAATAGTCGCTCCTAAATTAAAAAGTGTTTTTAAATTAGCTTTTTTATCAATAATCATCATAATTATTGCACCAATAACATTGAATAAAGCGATTATAACGATAAGTGTAAAAATTAAATAGGATACAAAATTTTCTGTATTTATTACTTTGTAAAAAACTTCGTTTAATTGTTCTTTCGTTTGCACCTTAAAATCACCTCCTAATTTATCCCTTAATACAAATGCAACTTCATCTGAAGCTTGACTATTCTCTAATTTTAACTCAATTGCTGTAACTTGATTTTCTTTAAAACGCAATAACTCTCTAGCTTTCGCTATTGATGTATAAACAAACTTACCCTCAAACTCCTCTGTACCTGAATAGATGCCTACAATCTGTGTATCAATTTCATAAAAAGATCTTCTAGGGTTTATAAAACCTTTGCCTGGTTTAGGTATCATTATTTTTAATGGCACTCCATAGTTTGAAATACCCAAAGAAAGTTTATTGGAAATTCCTCTTCCTAAAACTGCTGTATTACTATAATCTTTTTGCAACCAAGTGCCTGCATTTAAAGAGGACTCTATCTTAGATATTTTTGTATAATTTTCTTCAACCCCTTTTAGCAAGGCAATTTCTGTTTTATCATTATATTCTAAGAAAACGCGTTCTTCAATAATCTTTGAAATTACATTAATGGAAGTATTAACATTTAATGTTTGTTGCAAGTCTTCCGTAACTATAAAAGATTTACCAATAGAAGTTGTGATTTTAATATCGGGATCTGACACATCTAATAAATTATAGCTAAATGTTCTAAGTCCAGAAAAACCTGATAAAATTATAAACAAAGCTAAAGATCCAATTATTACTCCAAAAGAAGCAATTATAGTGATAATGTTTATTGCATTATTACTAGTTTTAGAAAATAAATATCTTTTAGCTATGTAGTGTGGAAAACTCAAATAGAGAATTTAAATTTATTTTTTTTGACGTCTTACCAAAACATCCGGATTCTTTATAGGATCTGCATCATTCCCTTTTAAGGACCTATCTATTTCTTCTATATAATCTAAAGTATCATCACCAAAAAATAACAACTCTGGCATTCTTCTTAACTGATTGCGTGTTCTTTTTGCCATTTCATGGCGAATTAACGGCGTATTCGATTGAATTCCTTCTACTATTTGATCTCTATTTTCTGAAGGAAAAATACTTAAATAAACCTTTGCTACTCCTAAATCTGAAGTGACATGTACTTTAGATACAGATATAATTATTCCTTTCATACCATCTTGCGCTGCTTTTTGCAACACATCTACCAAATCTTTTTGTAAAACTCCTGCAATTTTACGCTGTCTGTTTGTTTCTTCCATAGCGCAAATTTACACTTTTTTTATGGAGTATAAATCTTATTTCATACTGCAAACATTGAAAATAAAAGAATACTATTTATAGAAAAACCTCAAAACATTGCTGTTTTGAGGTTTTATTATTTTAATTACTGTAGCTTTTAATCCGCTAAAATAATAGCTTTATTATCTTTCAACTCTAAAGTTCCAGATTTAATATCTAAAGTTAAAACTTTAGCATCATCTACTTGCTGTTTTAACTCCGCATGCAAATCATCAAATACTAAATGATCTTGACCATGCACATGAATTTTTATTTGGCCCTCTTTTAAGTTAGAAACTATAGGTGCATGATTGTTTAATATTTGAAACGATCCTTGTATTCCAGGTGCTGAAAACAAATCAACTTCTGAAGAAAACAAAATTGCCTCTGGTGTTACGATTTCTAAAAACATAATTTTATATTTTTTAGCTATTGGTTACTCGTTATTAGTGAAAAACTAACAAATTTAACCTCCAACTGTTTATGCTTCCGCTAACATTTTTTCTCCAGCATCAATTGCGTCTTGAATTGACCCTCTTAAGTTAAATGCAGCTTCAGGATATTTATCTAATTCACCATCCATAATCATATTAAAACCCTTGATAGTGTCTTTAATGTCCACTAAAACACCTGGTATACCCGTAAATTGTTCTGCAACGTGAAAAGGTTGAGATAAGAAACGTTGAACACGTCTTGCTCTGTGTACTACTAATTTATCTTCTTCAGATAATTCTTCCATACCCAAAATAGCAATAATATCTTGTAATTCTTTATAACGTTGTAAAATTTCTTTTACTGCAGTTGCTGTGTTATAATGTTCATCACCTAAGATAGCTGCTGATAGAATCCTAGAAGTAGAATCTAAAGGATCTACTGCTGGATAAATACCTAATTCAGCAATTTTACGAGACAATACAGTTGTAGCATCTAAATGCGCAAAAGTTGTAGCTGGTGCTGGATCTGTTAAATCATCTGCAGGCACATAAACTGCTTGAACAGAAGTAATAGAACCTTTTTTAGTTGATGTAATACGCTCTTGCATTGCACCCATCTCTGTTGCTAATGTTGGTTGGTAACCTACTGCAGAAGGCATACGCCCTAATAATGCAGAAACCTCTGACCCTGCTTGAGTAAAACGAAAAATATTATCTACAAAGAAAAGTACATCTTTCCCTTGACTTTCTCCTGCTCCATCTCTAAAGTATTCGGCAATTGTTAAACCAGACAATGCAACACGTGCACGTGCTCCAGGAGGCTCATTCATTTGTCCAAAAACAAATGTTGCTTTAGAATCTCTCATTCCAGGCTTATCAACTTTAGATAAATCCCATCCTCCTTCTTCCATAGAATGCATAAAATCGTCTCCGTATTTTATAATTCCAGATTCTAACATTTCGCGAAGTAAATCATTTCCTTCACGTGTTCTTTCTCCAACTCCTGCAAAAACTGATAAACCACCATGTCCTTTTGCAATGTTGTTAATTAATTCTTGTATTAATACAGTCTTACCAACTCCGGCACCACCAAATAAACCAATTTTACCACCTTTTGCATATGGCTCAATTAAATCGATTACTTTAATTCCAGTGAATAAAACTTCTGTTGAAACAGATAAATCTTCAAATTTTGGAGCAGAACGGTGAATTGACAATCCGTCTTTACCTTCTTTCTTTAAGTTCCCTAAACCATCAATAGCATCACCAGTAACATTGAATAAACGACCGTAAATATCGCTTCCAATTGGCATCTGAATAGGATTACCCGTTGCTAAAACTTCCGTTCCTCTGCTTAATCCATCCGTAGCATCCATTGAAATGGTTCTAACTGTATCTTCACCAATATGCTGTTGCACTTCTAAAACTAAAATAGAACCATCAGCTTTTTTAATTTCTAATGAGTCATAAATTTTAGGAAGTTCATTGTTTTCTGTATTGAATTCAACATCAATTACTGGACCAATAATCTGAGAAACTTTTCCTGTTGTTGTAGACATCTGTATCTAATTATATTTATTATTTATGTTACGAGATTTAGCATCTCTTTTTCAAGACGCAAAGGTACTTTTTTGCATGGAATAAAAAAAGTTTTTTAAAAAAAAAGGTCTCATCATTTCTGATGAGACCTTTTTGTTATGTGTTTAAAAATAACTAGTTAGTTACCTTAACTTCTACTCTTCTATTTTGAACTCTACCAGCTCTTGTTTTATTTGAAGCAATAGGACTATCTTGACCAAAACCTGCAGCAGTTAATCTTGCAGCAGCAACTCCATTTGCTATTAAATAATCTTTAACAGCATTTGCTCTTGAATTAGATAACTTTAAGTTTCCAGAAACAGATCCAGAATTATCTGTAAAGCCTTTGATTGCAAATTCAGCTTGAGGATATTCGTTCATAATTGCTAACATACCGTCTATCATATCAGTAACTCCAGATTCAAAACTAGCGCTTTCAAGTTTAAATAAAATAGCTTGTGCAAATGAATTCATACCCATTTGAGCTTCATTTGAAATTATCTCAGGACAACCTCCTTCCGAAGCAACACCTGCAACATTTGGACATTTATCATCTTTATCTAAAATACTGTCACCGTCTGTATCTGGCCAAGCACAACCTCCATTTGCAACAGGACCTGCAGCAGTTGGACATTTATCGTTTTTATCAACTACGCCGTCTCCATCAGTATCAGGACATCCTTTGTTAGCTTTTGTTCCCTTAGCATTAGGACACATATCGTTTTTATCTGCGATTCCATCAGCATCAGTATCAGGACAACCGTTCATAGTTGCTAAACCTGCAACATTCGGACAAGCATCGTCAGAATCTTTGATTCCGTCGCCATCACTATCAGGACAACCTTTAAATTCTGCTAAACCTGCAATTTCAGGACAAGCATCAAATTTATCATATACTCCATCTCCATCTGTGTCTTTTCCTCCAAATTTAATTACTAAACCTGCAGTAGTTTGAAAATGATTTGCAACATTATCGTTATAACCATTTTTCCAACCGTGCTGAAAATTAAGACCTAAGTTTTCGTTAAACCAAACATTGAAACCTGCTGCTCCATTTAACATTAACTCAGATTTATCATTAGCATCAACAAAATCTCCACCAATACCTACATAAGGATCAAACCAACCTGTTTCTCCAAATAAGTGATTTAAATCATATTTTACTAAAGCTCCAACAGAAAAATATATATAATCTGAATCATCTTCCATTGATAAATGTGTAATTTTATTAAGCGTACCTGCTAATTGTAAAGTAAAACCTTTTTCTAAGTATTTCTCAGCAGAAAGTCTAGAAATTGAAGGTAAAATATTAAGATCAGAAGTACCAAAGGCATCATTAAAAAATGTATCATCCCCAAAATCAGGACCTTGGTAGTCTACTGAATTAATACCAAAACCAACAACCCAAGGGTTATTTGCATCTTGTGCGTTCGCGCTACCAACTATGGCTAGAGTAAACAAAGCTATTATAGCTAATTTTAAATTCTTCATTGTTTAATTTTTAAATTAAAAGTTCTTTATTAATGAACAAAAATAGGCTCTTAAACTGTAATTACAAAGATAATTCTTTAAAACATCTATAAAAACACGAATTTAATAGGTTATAAAGGATAATTGAACAAGAAAATAGACTCTTAATTATGTATAATATACAGTATAAACAATAATTCATAAGTATATTCCTAAAATTATACCTCTACAACATCCACTTCAGTATTCATATATATGAGTAACTTTTTACCAACTTTAAAATCCATAGATTTTAAAACTCTTTCGTATTTTAGTAATTGCTGATGATGCTCACTCGAGGCACTACCTGTTTTGTAATCTATAACTGTAACTTCATTTAGATGATTAAAAACTAATCTATCTGGAATAACAACTTGATTGTCAAAATCTACAATTTCCCGCTCATTAAAAACAGTTACCTTATCTGAAAAATAAACGGCTAATTTCGGATGGTCTACAACTAAATACATCATCTCTTTAATTAGTTTTAATTGAATTTCATTAATAAAACCTTTTTGATGATACTGAATTGTCACTAAGTTTACGTCGTTATTTGTAATTATTTTTGATAACATTTCATGTAATAAATTACCAAAATCAATTGCTTTGCCTTGTGCTCTATCCCATAATTTCGAAGCACTA
>Ga0115008_10000275_pt1 | contig 36106 bp, 4 predicted proteins | sample FraStrMetagenome_FD_87164 | JGI IMG/M metagenome (GOLD analysis project Ga0115008, IMG submission 87164) | Marine eukaryotic phytoplankton communities from Arctic Ocean - Fram Strait ARC3M Metagenome | ecosystem: Environmental > Aquatic > Marine > Oceanic | place: Fram Strait | collected 2012-06-18 | reverse complement strand
CCGAGGTCGTAGTACAGCAGCTCGATGTCGAGGTACGGGAGAATGAGGCGATCCTTGATGAATTGCCAGATGATGCGGGTCATCTCATCGCCGTCGAGTTCGACAACGGGGTTGTGGACCTTGATCTTTTCCATGGTCGTTCTTAAGTGTTTGCCCTGTCCATTTTTGGAATGGCCGGGCCGCGAAAGTACTGCCGACCAGAGGGGTCGGTCAAATCGTGTCTGAGTGACACGGAATCAAGCGGTTTGAACCACCGACGCTCACGCGAGCTCGCGCTCACTAAAGTAGAAGCTACCCTCGATGGCCGCATTCTCATCGCTGTCGCTTCCGTGAACAGCATTGGCTGCAATGCTCTCTGCAAAATCAGCACGGATGGTTCCAGGTGCCGCTTCTGCCGGGTTGGTGGCGCCAATCAAAGTGCGGAATTCCGCCATGGCATTGTCCTTCTCGAGGATGGCCGCCACAATGGGACCGCTGCTCATGTACTCGGTCAGCTCACCAAAAAATGGACGCTCACTGTGCACGGCATAAAAGGCTTGCGCTTCGGCGAGGGTCAGCTGGGTCCACTTCATCGCCTTGATGGTGAAGCCGTTCTCGATGATGCGGTCAATGATCTTGCCAGTGTGGCCAGCGCCGGTAGCATCCGGCTTGATCATGGTGAAGGTGCGGTTTGTAGCCATGTTCCTTTGAATTGTGTATGGATGCGCGTTTCGCGCGGCAAAAATAGGGTTTTCCACACAGTTATAGCTCACCGTTTAGGGATCGAGTCTCAATGTCACAACTTCGGACGAAACAAGCGCCGCACAGCAGCACTTTACCGTGCAGTACAGCAGCCACATGATCCAATCTAGCAGCAGCAGCTACTGCTCTCCCTCTTGAGGTGAACGAAGCTGAACTGGAAGGGCACAGCGCCATCCTTCGAGAAATCAGTCCTGACCTCTAAGCACTGGCTCAACTCAAAAGAAACCTTGCACGCCGACATTCTTGCGAAACCATAACCGCAATCGAACCGTCTGAAATAGCAGTCTCACCTTCAATATTGCGCGTTCATTTTCTAGAATCCCCAACCCCAGAAAAATACAAAAAAGTTGAAATTTTCAAGAGGACTACAGCGCTATTACATGCCCACTTTCACCATCAAGGCTCCATAAAGAGGCCATTTGGATCAGAATCCGGTCAGACACTCCCAATCCCAATGCACAGCGTGTAATGACGCTCAATGGCACTAAAGTCGTAACGCACGCATAAAAATCGTCTTTCAACAAATCACCCCGGCTCGGCGCGACTTTCAAAAACGGATATAATACGTCAAGAATAAATCAATGACAGCTCGTTCTGTAAGACAAGTCTTACCTTCTCCGCTCCTTAACCAAGGTTATCAACTATGGCTTGTTCCTACCTCAGCTCAAATTCTGAGCCCGCCTCCGGATTGCTTTTTAATCGCCGCTTTTGGCTCCCCTTCTTTGGCCTGATTGCCCTTTTGTTTTCGGCCGCAGGTGAAGTCGATGGACAAGCCAACTGGTATCTCAACGATGTCAATTGGAACATCGACGGCGGCTATGAAAGCTGGGACATGCCCGATCAAATCCTAGGTGCGTCTAGAATCGTACGCGTCAGATTACCCGACCAAAACGGCAATGCATGCGTGTTTCCTGAAACCACAAATCTCACGATTAGCTGCCCCTCTGCAGGAGACTATGGCACAATTGAAGTTGCTTTTCCCGGCGACAATGGCCATCCTACAAATTGGAGCACGGTTCATGACATGTATTGGTTTGATCTCGACTTTGGGTTTGGGACTATTCCAATTCCTATAGTCTGGTCCACTTCTCTCGCAGGAAATTCCTCTGGGTGGAACAAGTACTACTTTTTCATTCGATACACACCAACGGCTCTCCCCACCCCAGCGACGAATGAGGCCAGGACATTTACTTTGACAAAGACCCTTACAGGATGGAATTGCGATTACACCCAAGTGGCCACATTCGATTTTACAACAAATCGCAAGTATCCAACGGTAACCTCACCCAAAACAAGAACAGTTACGGAAGACAGTGACGTGACATTCACTCCGGGTGACGTGAGCAATTACCCCACAAGTGGTTACACCAAAACTTGGGACTTACACAACACCCCTTCAGGAAACTGGGTCAACAAAGTCAACAGCAATACCCAAGTGAAAATTGACCCGCAGAACAATGTCTGCTCGGGCAACAACGTCTATGACGATTTTGACATCAAATGGACGTTTGCAAGCGGATACCAAGTAACACAAGACAACAACGTGAAAATTACATGTGTTAATGATCTTCCAACTGTCAGCAACGTATCCGGAACTGTAAACGAGGACAACGTCAAAACCATCACGTTTTCCGGAAATGATGTCGACAACAACTCACTCACCTATTCTGTGGTAAACGGACCCTCGAATGGATCCACTTCTTCTCTGACGGGCTCAACGATTCAATACACCCCTAACCTGAACTGGAATGGAACGGACTCGTTCACTTACAGGGCTCATGACGGTACAGGTTACTCTAATACAGCCACTGCAACCATTACAGTGAACGCTATAAATGACAAACCTGTTGCCAATGCTCAAAATGTCTCCACTGACGAGGACACCAACCAAAGCATCACACTTACAGGTTACGACGTCGAAGGTTCATCCCTTACATACACTATTGTAGGCAATCCTGGACATGGAACCCTATCCGGTTCTGGCGTTCAGTACACCTATACTCCAGAATTAAACTACAATGGGAATGACAGCTTCACCTTTAAAGTGAACGATGGTTCTGAGGACTCCGAAATTGCCACCGTGTCCATTTTGGTGAATGGTGTAAATGATGCCCCCGTTGCCAACGACAACAACAACGTGACACTTGAAGAAGACGTCCCAACCTCACTACAATTGGGAGCTTCGGACCTCGAAAATTCCCCCCTTACCTACAACATCGAGAGCGACCCAGAACATGGTACACTATCCGGTTTTGGCGCTGAACGCATCTACACTCCAGAATTAAACTATCACGGGAATGACAGCTTCACCTTTACAGTAAACGATGGTTCTACGGACTCCCAGATTGCCACCGTTTCTATTACGATCCAAAGTGCAGCAGATCCATTTGTCGCAGACTTCACACTAAACGGAGGAACGGGCAGCCCGCAGCAATTAACAGTTTATGAAAATGGCGAAACCGAAACCGCCTTTACAACTGAGGTTGAGGAAGAAGGCACTTTTTCTATTGAAGTGGTTGGGTCTGATGGAGATGGACTTGACAGCTATGCCATTTCGGCTCCACCCAATCATGGTACCCTAACTCTAGAAACATTGACTGAAGCGGGAGAGCTCGATGCTTTTGAAAGCTCGATCACACTCGCACCGAACGAAAGTCAATCGACCAATTTCTACGCTACGGGCAGCATCGAAGAAGTCATCTTCTTGGTCTCTGGAAGTGAGCTCGCCAATGATCTACCAGACAACTTGGCATTGGAAATCTGCTCACCTTCTAATGTTTGTCTGACATACAACAACCAAGACAACGGATACACTGTCAACTCTACCGACACCCCCGGGTCGAGCTTCCCATATGACCCAGCTGATTCCGAAATATTGCCATACGTTTCAAACTGCGACGATTGCACTGAAGACCTATACCTGCCCTTTTCTTTTGACTTCTTTGGCTCCACTTATGACGAGCTCCGGGTGTCATCGAATGGCGTGGTTTTGCTCGGTAATGTCGATGAAAACTGGTGTTGCAATGGAGCTGAACTCCCCTCAAGCCAGTTCCCAACCCCTTCCATTCACGTTGCCCACACGGACCTTAATCCTAACGTTACGGGCAGCATTAAAAAACAGGTAATTGGATCAGCACCCAATAGAGAATTTATCCTGAGCTACATCAACATTTCTGAATTCGCTCATGCTTACAACGTGGTCGATGCACAACTTGTGATTTATGAGAACTCGGGAACCATCACAATTTGGCACGGGGACATGTTCCTTGAAGAGCACACCGTAACGACTGGACTTAACAACCCTTCAAACGGAGATTTCTCGGCACTTTCCGAGAGCAATAATGTAGACTACGCTTCTTCAAAAACATTCACTTTTACGCCCAATACCGGAAATTGGATTGTACCCACAGGAGCAGGGTCTGACTACGCTTTTGCGTCATCCGAAACCAATGGTGTATCGGGAAGCGGGACTTGGAGCTATTCCATCTCCAATCTGAGCTCAACCGAAAGCCTATCGATGAGCACCAACCTTTCACTGCTGGGCTTACAACGTCCCTTAATTGCAATGGTCGAATACACCGGCCAATTAGATTATGTGGGGATGGACAGTTTCACACTCCGGGCTACAGACGAAGAGGGGCAAACTGCAAACGTTCTGTTTCCAATTTCTGTTTACGCTGTGGACGATGGCGCGACTCACTTCACCAACCCAACAAGCTCAAACTTGACATATCCTGAGGATATCGAATTCGACTTCCAAGCCACACTCTCTGATGCCGACGGACTCAGTGAATACGGCGGGTGGAATGAATACAGCTTAAGCAGTGCCATTTTCGAAGATGCAAATGGCACGTGTACTGAATTTGAAGCGGAGTTGTTGACCAATGGCCACCTCAATATCTCCTGTAAATGCACGCCCCCTCTAAATTACTCGGAAGGCTATCACCCCGACTATCCTGAACCTTTCATATTTATTATTACCATTGAAGATGACCAGGGTTTTGAGACCACAAAAGAGTATGAAATCTCTTTCAGTCCAACACCAGACAACACAACAATCACCCTTGAACATACCGTTGGAGGCCTTCTTACTTCAAGCGCCTCCCGGACCCTGTCATCGGGATCATCTGACCCCATAACCATCGACGGAACGGAGGATACCCCGCTGGACTTCGACTTCTTATTCGAGGATTTTGACGGCTTGAGTTTGGCTCCTTATTCTGCTAATCCTGCAGCCACTTTTACTGATGCGGAGAGTGGCGATGCCGAGACTCTAATTTCAAGTGTGGAGCTCGGCGTCCACGTGATGAAGACAGGAAGCCACAACATCAAGAATGCCGTGCTGGATGTAACACCAAACCTGCACAAGAATGGCCCCATCGAAGTCTTGCTCACCTCGATGGACCGTTTTGGCGCAACGGTCATTGTGCCGTTGTCGATTGACCTCCTGCAAGTCAATGATCCCGTCATGCTTTCACTCGAGTGCTCCGCCATTCCTGAAAATTCATCACAAAAATTAGTGACCGGCACAATGCCGGACGAGAATGGTCTCTGGAATGTTACACTCCAGGTCGAGGAAGACGAGGATCTGCACTTTGACCTGACGGCCATTGATGATGCCGACGGAATTGGAGCTTCTCCGCTCTCCGTCATTTCTGGTGAAAATGTAGACGCCTCAAGTCCTCATGGGGGTGCTGCAGCCATGTTCTCCATTTCCCAATCCATGCAAGGGGAGCAGGTCTACACCCCAGCCCTGGAATTCCCAACAGAAGCTCAAGTTGTTGCTGGGTTAAACCACGATGCCTTGTCCTTGAAGTTGCAAGATGCAGATGGAAACGATATTCAAATCAACATTGACTTTGTCGTTAGCCATAAAAATGATGGCGACGTGAGCTACGTCGGAGAAAGTAACGTCAGCTGGTACGAAGACGCCTTCGTCAAAAGAACCATTACCCTCACCGACCCAGACGGACTAAAAACCAAAGATGTGAATATCTCCCAAGGCCTTCACGGCACCGCAGAATTGGTCCGCAAGCAGGAATTGAACCCGACTACACTTGAAGTGGATTACATCTACAATCCTGACATCGATTTTCACGGCACAGACAACCTTTCTATTACAGTAACGGACGACCAAGGGTACGAGGGAAGTCCATTTGACATCGCCCTTACCATCCAAAAATTGAATGACCCGCTGTCCTTATCAGCTGCACTTGCGAACAAGTGTGATCAAAACGATTCCTACGTGACAGCTGCAGACTGCGCAAACGACGGTGGAGACATTGATCACGACGGCATTTGTGACGACATCGACGACTGCATCGATGTGAATTGTGATGGATTGTGTGATGATGACAATTTCAACCTCTCCAACATGCAGGCCTTGGAGGACGACACACTCGAAGTGCAGTTTTCGTTCGAAGCTTCTGCTCTTGGCTCAGAGGACGACGCCTATTCCGTTCAAATCTTAGATTGTGGCGCCCCCAACATTCCCCAGGGCTGGGACCTGATCATTGCAAAGGACAGCGCTCTGTACCTGCAAAGCCAACTCCCATTCGAAAATTGGTACGCTGCCCGTGAAGCCACAGAAGCCATCCTTGGCGGTCGACTGGTCTCCATTTCTGGTGATGCTGAGGCTGCTCTTTTGAACTCTGCCTCCGGTTGGATCGGCGAATTCAAGTCCAAAGGCTCGAGCCAGTGGCAAAGCGTAACCGGAAGCACTCCTTACTACACCGCAGGCGAAAATTGCCCAACGGAATCAGATTGCTTTGGCTTCTTAATCGGAGGCATAGAGGGCTTCGAATCCACCTCCGACAACAACATCGCGTCCAAAAAAGCCATCATGGAATTGTCCTTCTTGATTTGCTCGAAGAATGGTCAAAATGAACTCGGTGCTACGGCAAACAGTTGGAATTACATCCCAGATTTCAATTACTCCGGCTCAAACCGATTCAGTATTGCCGTTGAGGACCAAGATCAACACGTTGAAATTCGGCACTTCGATGTTGCCGTAACCAACACTGAAGACGCCACAATGTTTGGCGGAAACTTAGCCATTGCTGGAGAAGAAGACACGTACACCAGAGGCACTGTATACGCACTTGACTTTGACGGTCTTACGGAAGATGCTTTTGAAGAAGCCGCCAACCTGAAGGCTTCGGAGACCTTGTCGTCAGACGAAGCAGAACAAGCAAGCTCGGACAACACGCAAACAATCGAAGATGAAACTTGGGTATCCAAAGGCGAGTTGAATTATTTAAACAACTTCGACAGTAGCGAAGACCCCAGCACCCCTAGGGGATTCTTCTACAATCAAGGCATGACTTTCTGGGCACCTCTAAGCGCAGAGTCGGGTGCAACGTATGAAGCTGAGAACGGAGAAAAATTGCCCAAAGACACTGTCTCTAACTCCAGTCTACAAATCACCACCCCCCTCTGGTCTTCAGACCGATTTGGTGAAACACACGCTGCGTTGCGCTTAAGTGAAACCGCGCCGTTCGTCGTCATCCCCGGACTTCAACTGTCTGCAGAACAAGACCCTCGCTCGCTGTCATTTTCATTCTGGTTCACCTTAGAAACCGAGGACAATGACGGGGCCATCCTCCTGTCTAATGCCGGAGATGGCGTGGCCGCTTTGGATCTTTTTGAGATTAGCCAACAAAGCGAACTGCTCTCCATCCATGTGGGTGACTCGACCTACCAAATCAAAGGGTATGACCACAGTTGGAACCACCTCATTGTGACCTACGACAATCACGACAGTACCCTCACTGGCTATATGAACGGTGAAAAAGGATTTGAGTCCTTCAATACCGCCCCTCTCAAACTGCCCCTTGCGGATTTCGCTTTGGGCGGAAGACTCAACAGCACAGGCTTATGGTACGGTGTTGTGGATGACATTGCGATTTGGAACCGCGCACTCACATTCGGTGAGGCGAGTTCAATGCATAAGCAAGAAGGCGCACGATATCTCCACACCCCTGTCAGAGAAGACTTTGACCGTTCGAGCATCACCTTCCTAACAAACAACGCTTCCGAGACATCAGATGGGCGATTTGATGATGAAATGACGGAACGTGAATTGAACGTCGTCGCCATTAGTCACAATGCAATCGCCGATTATGGTTGCACCAACCCAGACGGCTTCAACTTTAATATGCAAGTCATTGGTGACACCGCCAGCTTCTTCGGGTTCACGCCTGCGGTCGACTCCATCCGATGCGAGTTTGAAGGTCCAATGAAGAACCGTGTCTGGACCTCTGATGACGATGTATTAAAAGTGTCTACCTCGCTTTCTATTTTGGTTGATTCAGACAAAGACGGTGTCCTCGATGAAGAAGAGGTTTCCGGTTGCATGGACCCCACTGCCTGCAACTACAATCCAATAGCAACTGACCCCTATCCAAACTATTCTTTCTTGGATTATTTGCACATTGGCGCTACAGATTCAACTCGACTTTACATTTCGAGAAAGCCTGTAGAATGGGATGTCGCCGATACAGATGCCAAAGAATTCGGAGGGCACATTGCCACAATCCAAAGCATCGAAGAGGCCATGACTGTGGCAAGCAGGACCGAGTTTACCGACACCATTGCCGTTGCCCCCGCAGATACTTTGTACATCAGTGGATACCAATTTGCACTGATTGGCGAACACAACACAAGCCGCTACTACGCTTCAACGGTGGACAGCTTGAGCTTCTACGATTGGGAGCACTCTCCACAAGTCCGTTGGCCCCAACTTAAACCCAACCTACTCGTCGTCAACGACGACGCAGAGAATCAGGCCCTGACCCTAATGTTGGACGAAGCCAATGTGAACAGCGCTTGGCTCGGCCTAACCGATGATGACAGAGTCGGAGTAGGCGAAGGCAATTGGACTTTCTTGAGGGATTCCTCAGGCATTACAAACTTCAACAAATTTCAGGTGTATCCTTTGGACACCGACCCCAACTTCTTGAGCAAAGCAGACATCCCAGACCATGAGTACGACTATGCCCAACTGTGCGTAAACACCGAGATTCTATCCGAAGGTTATGGGACATATTCCTCAGGTGATCAAACTGTATCCGCTGGGGACTGGGTCCCCACGAGCCGCGACGCCTTCGTCTTTGTCTCTGCGGATAATGGCTTCGAATATCAAAAGTCCAATGCTCACTTGGTCCTCGAAGTCCCAGCTACATACTGCACCCCCACCTTCAATTTCGCAGTAGCCGATAGCAATGGATATGCACTGGACCGGGCTGCCTGTCCAACAAAGGATGTTCCGCAAATCACATTGATTGAAATTCCAAGGGATCAATACAGCGATTGCCGATTCCCCGCAGACACACTGCCTTGTGAGCACTGTCTTTTTGACAGAGATGAGCTCGACCAATTGCCAATTACTTACGTAGGCCGCACAGACAGCAGCAAATATTACATCTCCACCGATGCCATGTCAATGGAGTCTCTCTTGTTTGGGGAGGACTATGAGTTCTCTCAATTGTCTGAGCACATGGTTCGCATTGGAGGCCAACAGGAGAACGACGAAATCGTTGAGCTCTTTGCCACAAGTGCCGCGAGCAGTGTTGAACACCTTTGGCTCGGTATTTCTGACAGTGGTGCCGTCGACGGGACTTGGAGGAACCTCAGAGACAACGCAATCATCCCTACCTGGACAAATTGGGACTCCGAAGAGAATTTCGATGGTCGACCTGACTCCTTTATTCAGGGGCATCGCTATGGTCAATACGACTACGCTCAAATGTGGCTCAAAGGCGGTGACCGCCGCTGGCACGAGAACGATGGAACTGAAGTCTCAGCTGATGAAGAGCCTGCACCTGGAGCTTGGGTTGCAATGCCCAGTTTTGGCGTCATTCAAAGTGGTGCATACCCGGCCCATGTCTTGTTCGAGTTCCCTCATGCGGAATTTGAAGTCATTAAAGGATATGACAACAACACCAACGACGTGTGCGACCATGAAGAGGACTACGAATGCCTCGACGTGTTCTCTGACGTAGCATTGGAAGTGTCTGATGGAGAAATTGCCATGATGTTCAATGGTCATAGCACCTTTGACGTGAGTCGCATTTACCTCATGGGATGGGGAACCTACACCTTGTTTGATGTTCCAGCCGAAACACCAATTACTGTTTTAGGAGACCTTCCAGAATTCATTTCAGTCACCGGCGACTCTAGCACGGCTGTCATTGGAAGCATTCCCTCAGAGTTTGCAGGAAATGACGGTAATTCCGCTCATTTTTTCCACGGAGATGTCGAGATCACGATCTCAGGAGAGTTCGGAAACGCGAGCATTTACAGCATTTCGGAGGGGATGTTGCGTACCGAACGTAAACTGCAATCCCACAGACCCAGTGCGGAATATACGTGTGCTGGAATCTGCATCTCTGATGACAATTTCAACAACATTTGCGACGAGTTTGAAGGATGTACCGATTTGAACGCGTGCAACTACAAGTCCACTGCAACATATGACGACGGCTCTTGTGTAGACGCTTGGAATTGCACAGGTTGCCGTGACACACTCGCATGCAACTACAACATCAATGCGACCAAGGACGGGGATGCGAGTACCCTGTATATCGATGCAGATTATGAATTCTTGCCGACTGGTTCTGTACCGGAGGAAGGCCAAATTCTGTACACGCCACCAGGACTCGGCTCTATCGGTCAACTGATTCCTGCGTATTGTGTCTACAAGGACACCACTACATCAAATTGTGAATTTTGCAGTGGTGATGTAGACGGCTCCGGCGTGGTGCTGGGTGGCGACACCATCATTGATGGAGTGATTTGGTGCATACAGCAAATCGGATGCTCTGACCCCGCAGCCTGCGACTATAATGCCGCATCTGACCCCGACAACCCTTACGCCTTAAGTGACTGCAAGCTATATCCAACTTCTGGCACCTGTGAATATTGCAATGGTGCCCAAGACGGCTCAGGATTCGTCTTCTCCGGTGACGAAGACAACGATGGCGTGTGTGATGTCGTTGATGCCAACCGGCGAATTCCGTTGACGTTGATGGCCTACACCGGAACGAGCATTGATGGCATCATCGAAATTGAAGGGCCCTACCAAGACCTGTCTTGGGACTTCAAGGTGCCGGGCATTCACAAGCGTGAATTGGTCGTTTACGAAAATTTCACGTCCATCCAATTCGGCCAAGAGTTCAGCTTGGAAGTCGCAGATGCAGGAAACTTTGAAACCTTCCTCACCACACCTACAGCAGAAAACTTGCTGCCCGGCTTAATCGAACAAACCGTTGAAGTTTATTCCAAGCAACCTGTATTCCAACTTGATTCCGTCAAAGGAGTTGCACTTGACGCAGACCCCGCAGATCCAACGGCAGAAACAATTTGGCTAGGCAAGGCTTCATCTGACATGCGTCAAGCGAGCTTGAGCATCGATTCCCCAAAAATGTTGGGGTCGTTCCAAGTATGGAACGGATCTGAGTATACTGATATCGAATACCAAAAGAGCAATCTTACTGAATCTACTGATCATACAGAACGCCTTTTGGCCGTGGCTACTTTTGGCAGTTCAGCGACCCTTTCATCGAACGAAATCACAAGTCGCACAATCGCCCGCGAAGGCACCTTCTTCGGAGACTCTCTTCTTTCTTGGGCCCCAACGCACTACCAAGAGTTCAGGGGCAATGAGTTTGAAACAAACCTCTCAGACCTCCATGTCTCGAGTGTTTTGTCCCGGGATGAAGTGACCAATGGAGTCCCTCTCACTCTGGCAGGCGCAACATGGAAAGGCTCAGGAAACCGTGTAACCAATGCATTTGCATCGGAATCGAGTACGTCAACTCCCGTCGACTACTACCACTTCGAAGCACGAACCGCTTCCCTCTCGGATACACGCGCCAACCTCCCCTATTCTGGAATTTCAGCTCAACTTGCACAGCCACGAGACGCGACAGAAATCATGAGCCTTTCTGGAGCACCCGCATGGCTCGACGGAAACCTGAGTGCTTCTTATGAAAGCGGAGCCATTGGTGGACTCAGTTCCAAACTTTATTGGCATTGGGGCAACAATTCCAATGAAGAGAACATGTTGGCAAGAACCCTTTCGGGTACGCCCGCTCAATTGGGCCTAATTGTACCTCAGCCCCTGGCGGGAGACCCCATGAACGGGCCTGGCTTTATGAAGTTCCCATTCATGCAAGCCGATGGTTCTGATCACTGGTCGATGCACTCCAACATTTGGGATTCAAACACCCTTCAGTTTAGGGCCGCACAATCAAGCGGGTCTGGCAGCCTTGGAACAGCTTACGTCATCTCAGAAAACCCCATTTCTTGGAGGTCATGGTACCGTAATTACAGAGGGCTCTCTTTTGTTCCCAATGCCAATGAACTCAGCTTTATCGAAAACTTCGGAAGCACTGATTTCCTAGGACAAGAACCAACAAAACGAGACCGCTATTGGGTCGGAATTCAAAAAAACTCCAACGGATGGACCGCTCTCCGAAATTCAGGAGACACAGAGCTTTCGCTAGAATGGGCGAAAAGCGGTGGTTTCCCCTCTGGCTTGGAAAAAGACGAGTTGTATGATTTCCGCTATTCTCAATACGCTCAACTTATGACCAACAGAAACATTCCAACCATTACAGGATCTGGAAGAGGGACGGAAACGATTAATGAGAATGAACTCAAGCTTGTTCCTGTTACTTGGAATGGGAATCTGTGGTACAACCAAACACGAACCACCTATGGAAGCGGAGGAACACGGGTTCAATACTTGGGACGATACGCCCAAGACCCCTCCGGTTTGTACAGCAAGGGCGATGCAAACCTCTCGTTAGAATCTGACATGATCCCAGGAAGGTCCAATTCCGACATGATCTTCTGGGAAGGTGATGGCGACGACAATGGCAACATGAACGGCTGGGACTTCGGAGATGTCACGAGTTATTATTATTGGATTAAAGACAACGGAGCACGGACAAGGAAAGATGCTCAGAATAGAGCAATTTCATTGGGTGGTAACTTGGCCTCATTCAGTGCGAAAGGATACGCTCAAGGCGCCATCGAGGGCTACTTGATGCGAAGGGCTACGGTCGAAACTATGAGGCCGTACACCATCAGAGTCCCCTACATCGCAGGGCATTCTTCTTATGGTTGTGGCCCGTGGAACGTATTCACATGCTATCGCCCCATCTGGCGGAGCAGAGCCGTTACCCTTTATCGGAGTGAGTCTCCGTTTGTCAACACTTGGTCTGGCAACACAAAAACAGACGGTCATCACTACGTCAGCGAAATCGCAGCGCGCGCCAATGGCAACTGGTGGTCAGCTGTTTGGCAGCTTATTTTCAATTGGCATGGATGGACCTCTTCCAAGTTGCCCATCAGTGGCTATGCCGACGGAACAAAAACAATACGTTACGAAAGTGATGGCTCCCTCAACATGACCGAACCCAATTACACGGGACGGTGGGCCAGGGCGGAGCCTGACGACAGCGGATTTAACGTTGAGTATGTGCGCTCAGGAAACAACTTCACCTGGGATGACGCATCCGCAACTGAGAAGAACGACGCCTTCGCTTTTGAGTCATACAATTATGGCGGAATGGGGAGTGCCCACGTCATTTTGGAGCAGGAAATTCCGGACAACAAAGGCCTGATTGCGAGCCTTGGTAAATTGGACGCGGCAGACGAAGCGGCCACCCTTGGTGCCATTTTGGAACTCCCATTCGAAAAGGTTCCAATGTTGACCGACTGGACAGCCATCGGAGAGGGTGTGGATGCATGGTTTTATCAAAGCGACAACCCGCACACCTATGAAAGCGCACAACTGGCAGCTGAGACCATCGGGGGAACCTTGATGACCCTGTCCGAAAATGGCGCTTCAACCGCGCTCAAACGTTGGAGCGGCAGCGGTTGGATTGGCCTCTACCAAGACACAACAGACCAAGGCTATGACGAGCCATTTAGTGGGTGGAAATTCATTGACGGATCACCTGCTACAGCTGTACCATGGGGCTCTACTGAACCCAATAACGGTGCTCAGGACCTCAATCAAAATGGTCTCATTGACGCAAACGAAACAAGCGACACGAATGAGAACCATGCCATACTCTACTCTACTTTAGAGCAGGTAGGTAAAGTGCAAGACAGGCATGAACTGGCCCCACTAAACGCTTTGGTTTCGGTCCCCAAGTCAAGCGCACCGCGCGTGCAAATGGCCTATCAAGCAAATGCAATTTCAGAGAATGGAGTCAACCATCTAGAATTGGCCTACCAACTCCAAAACGAAGGGCAGCTTCTGATTGGATCAGAGGTTCCGAGCGGGGATACAGATGCCCAAAACACAGGCATTGAACACGTCAAAGTCAAGGTGTCCTCCGACATTCCAAACGATCAACTGGAGCTGTGGCTGGAATATGACCCTGATGGAGCAGAAGACCTTGAGGAGAGCACTTGGATGCGACTGCTCGAAGAGGGAGAAGCTATAATCAATACAACAGCGGAAGGATCAACTTGGCTCACCTTCAAAAAAGGAGGGCAAGGCTTGAACCAATTCAATGTCGACCTCTCAAGTGGATTTGACGGTGTAAATGCGCGCAGATACTGGAGGGTTTGGGCGTTCGACAAACAAGAAGAGCACCGTTGGAAGCTGGATGGGTTTGAAATCTATTTCAATGCTCCAAAAATCATTGAAGTTGAAGCTGCACCTGATGTCATTGTGGGCACGTCTAACGGAATCTCCGATGGCGTTACGCTGCGTGAAATTGGCGTGACCGTTAAGAACACCTACTCTGGAGACGTGGTGGCTCTCGGCCTCAATTCATCTTTCAACCTTTATCGTCCCGGAGTCGAAGACCCAATCGAATTCACTCTAAGTGGCTTGGACAACTTGAAAAACAGTCTGAACGGGGCCATTTTGAATGGAAAGTGGGAGTGCACCCTGAACCAAGCATTCAGTGCGTCAGGGGAGTCCCTGAGCGATGTGGGAATGAAGCAATTCACCATGGAATTCACTATTCCACCAGGATTGGTGACCGGACCGCAACATTACCTCACAGAAGATGGCGATTTGCAATTTGTATCCAACCGTATCCGATTGGGTGGCGGAGTCGACTTGCCTCCAACCATCTCAGAGCAGGATGACATTGACGACATCAACCTGACCACCATCACGTTGGATACTGACTATGATGAAGAGACAAATGGAGAGAACATCTTCACTGTTCAAAGCCATCAGAATGCTGTCGCTTTGTTGCCACAGAACCCACTCATTGAGGCTGGCATTGAAGACGACATCCATGTTCAGGCAGGAAACCTGAACGTTCATTTCGAATTCCAAATTCGCGACGAGAACACGCTTTATTACGTGTCCACAGAGACCATGCCTTATGACTGGGCTCAGCGCGCAGCAGCCATGGCTGGCGGGCAACTGATCGTGCCATCCAACGACGAGGAAGAGGACTTCGTCAAGTTGCAAGGTGTGCATGGATGGACTGGATTAATCGATGCCGACACGAATCAAGTTTGGGTTCCCATTACAGGAGAATACATCGACCCCAATTGGGATTTGATGTCTCACTTTGTTTCCCCTCCTGTTCACTCCGACGACCTCGTGACCGCAGACCACCAGAATGCCACCATGACAGCAGAGGGGCTGATGAGCCAAGGAATCGACGCTGTTGCGCATGCGACACTCGAGATTGGGAAAGCAGGAACACCCGCTTTGACTTGGGCTCCCATTACCCCAGACAGTCTGTTCTTCGACATCTATGACCCCGCAAATGACAAGCACTATGTCGGGGCACGAATCGGCGATGCAGAAGTTTTGGAGGGACAAGACAGGGTCGGATCACAAGGCCGCATTTGGAGGGCCTCAGAGACAGGAGATCTTCTGTCCTTCACCAACGGAAACGCTGAAGATGCAACATCAGTATCGGAGCCCTCTATTGATGGTTTCACACTCATTGCTGCAACAGACTCTTCCAATTACTTCTCCGGAAGCAATGCCAACCTTACCTACCTCCAAGCTCAAGAAATCTGTGCTGGACAAGGAGGTCGATTGGCCACGTTTGAGACCCCCGCAGAAAACGATTTGGTGAAAGGTCAAGCCCAAGGGCACATTGGCCTTTGGAAGGACGACAATGGCGATTGGATGTGGGCCACTGGGTCTGCTCCAACCTATTCCGATTGGTCGCCTTCGGATACCGAAAATTCAGAAACAGATGTCGCGGTGGTCATGACCGATGCCGGTTGGGATCGCAAATCCGTGATCTCGGTGAGCCGCGCCATCTGTGAGATGGAAGCCCTGGGTGATTTGACAGCCAATGGGAACGGATACATGGTCCCTACCAGCACCAACACCTTCCCTCTGTACTACGAAAGCAATAGCTCCTTCGTCCTGCCCACCATTGTCCTGTTGGATTCATCAGGCTATCGAGAAATGGATGGACCGAGTCATTTCGGTGAAGCCGATTGGATGCTTGCTTCTCAAACCCGTCGCAGAACACCCGCATGGCAAGTTCCTGTATTGTTGGTCCCAGACCCTCTCTCTCTTGAAGAGCTCTCAAACGACCAGCATGGTGTATACACCGCACAAGGAAGCACTGAAGGATCTCTAGGTGATATTCAGCAACGATTTGGCAGCTATAACCTTGGCAACATCCAATTGTCCAGTCTGTGGAACACCGATACTGAAGCCACAAATGGCACCCTGATGACTGTGGTAGACGCGGCAGTAAACCCGGATTCCATTGGAAACTTGGACAACCTGCTCAGCGCATACAACGCGGGTGAATTCTACCTTACCCCTCCCCCGGCCAATCACGGTTTATATCGCGAGGGAAGTGACGTCAAAGTATTCAATGCCAATACACTAAAGACAAACATTGAACTCTCATCAAGTGGCGATTTCAACGACCACCAGATTCACGCATCATTCCCCATTACCGCACCTAAGTTCAATAGCGAAACCCTCGTCGATTTGAGCTACGGTGGTGCGGATGCGGTCAACAATGGACTGCCTTATTGGGGCGTTCCAAATGGAGTCCCTGCTTATGCGGAGATGTATGTGCGCGTGCGCAATGAATTGACAGGTGCTTTCTTCGACACCACCATGACGAGCACTGAAAACCCATTGCTGCTCAAGAACTGTCCTCACTTGATGAATGATTCCATTCACATGACGTTTACAGTGGGCCAGATGAACACCTCGGATGGGCAATTGAAATTCACAGGCGGAGACCCCGTTGTCATTTCAGCTGCAGTGCTTTGGATGACTGAGGGTCGACGAAACATGCTTTGGACAGACCGGGATTTGGTGCACAACACCCTTACGATGTGCACGGACATTTCTCCTGACTTTGTCATGCAGGCCGATCCTCAGGAAGAGCAATACCTCCTGAACACGGACCGCACCTTCACAAACGCGAACAATGTTGAACTGAATTATGCGGCCGAAGACTCCATAGGAGTAAGCCGAGTCACCCTAAAATGGAATCACAGCTCGTCGAGTTATAGCTCAGGAGGCAGCATGTATCTGCAACGGAGAAATTATGAGGATTACGGCGGCACTGAACTCGGTTGGGAATGCGCCACTGGAAACCCGAGTAATCCATGGATAAGCGTCAACGAAAATGGCAGCATCCCACAAGGTCCTGGCGGTGCAAAGCCATTCTACAATGTCGACGCCGACTTCAATGGCAACCTTGACCTCATCACGTTTACAGACAGCACTTTGTTCCACAACTTATGGAGCTGTGAAACTGCTGAATACCGCGTGGTGCAGGACATGTGTGGAGACATCTTTAGAACGCCATCCATACAAGTGAGCATTCAAGGCTCTGTCTCAGACCCTTGGAAGTACATCGACGAGACCACAGATGGTGTCGTTGTGTCTGAAGGTCGGTACTGGAATAAGGTGCAAATTGACTGGTCTTCCGCTCTGGACAGCGAGGGATTGATTGATCAGTTCCGTCTATTCCGAAGACTCTACACCCCTGCAGATGTAGACAACGAGGCATGGGAACAAATCTTTGCTTCTGAGGACATCAATACTTGGATTGATTGGGACGTCGCGGCTGGAACACTCTACGAATACAGGGTCGGCGCGGTGATTACATGCGGCACGGGCAATTCTGCACAGCAGTATTACAACCCCACACCTTATCCCATTGGCTTCCGTTCGAATTATGGGGGAGTTCAAGGTCGTATAACCTTTGAGAACGGTGCTCCAGAAGACAGTGTCTACGTCAAGGTCGAACCACAAGGACTCAACTTGGCCAGAAACTCCATGGTCTTGGAGGCGGGTGAATATGCCAAACTTGACATTGACCTCTATGAGTTGCGTGAAGGCGGTGATATGGGCCATTGGCCAGACATTCACTCCGACTCCTTCCACCCCGACTTGAGTTTTGTGGACTCCACAGGAGTTCGCGTAAGCGAAGGCGTGAGTGTATCCCAATGGATAAAAGTTCCTGAAACCACCTTGCTGGGTGCTCCCGGTACAGGAGTGGGCGCAGCAAACGAGGCCCCTCTCTTCACCCTGAACTATATCGATCCATTCGCCAATATCGAAAAGGAGAGCCTGAGCATTTGGGCCAGAAAAGTTGATGGCAGCGATGCGTCTCAAAGCGAACTGATTTCGTCTTGTAGCGTCTTCCAAAGTGTATCCGATCCGGCTTGGCCGTTTGCCCTGCCCGTCGCGACAATGAGTGACCCAGCCAGCGCCGATGCGCATGCGGTTGTGATCAATGTGCTGTCCCTTCCTGAAGGCGGTGCGAGTTACCGTTTGGTGACCATCGAAAACAACGCTGAACCCATTGGAGGCACAGAAGTGGCACTGGTAGAAGGAGAAAATACCATTCAAGTTCAAGCGGTATCCAACCCGCGCGAATTGATGGTTCAGTTCACGAGCGGAGACATTGAATGGAACACCATCACCATCGACGAAGAGCCTCAATCGTGCGCGAGATACAGGCTTTCAGCGAGACAAAGTGGAGTGTTCACTGATCTTGGCGCCATTACATTGGATTACAACAAGTTCCAGCACATCACCTTCACGATGGCGAATGTGGAAACTGGACGAGCAGTGCCTGGAATGCGCATCTATGTGCGCGCGCACAGCGACGATCCTGCCATTGTTGAACAACCCGTGGATTTCTACGACTTCCGCGGACCAGATGATGTGATCCAAATGATTCGGGAAAATTGGAGTGCTTGGCTGTGGAATGCCGCAACCGGAACTTCAGGATTCTGCTCTGACCCCAATGCAATCAACTTTGCTGGTGAAGAATTGGGAGGAACCCTGCGCCATTGCGATTATGAATTGCCCCGTGGTTGCACAGACCCTCAAGGTCAAAACTACCTCGAGTACGCCTTGTTTGAGCCCGGAGGCGGAGAAGACGCTTGTAACTACTCTTACTATGGAACTGGTGAGGACATCTCCTTGCACTGGTTTAGCGACAACGATCCCAACCCTTACGAGTATCCCATTATTGTTCGCGTTGAAGACGACAACAGTGAAACCATTGTCAAGAGTTTCTGGTCTTCATTGAACCGTTACCAAGACAGCCTACAGGTCATCGGCGAGACCTATCCTTATACCTCTGTCGTCATGAGCGTCAAATTGCCCAATGGTGATTATCGGATGCGTGTGCTCGACAGTCGGGTTGAGAGTAATGGAAGCTTCCCACACGTTGAAGCCACTTCATTCTCAGGCAACTTCGCACTCTACAACAGTGTAGGCACGAACTACGTGACATGCAGCCAATATCACATCGACGAAGCCAATGACGGAGCCTATGACCTGAGTGTGGTTACACACAGTGCATTGGCAAGCGGAGTGGGTCAAATCGACAACTTCCTGCTGGTCGACTGTGCCGAGTGTTTCTCTGTCAACTTCCGCAACAATGCAGATATAGAATTGCCGCTCACCGACGAGGGCATGATTCAGCTGGAGGAAGGATCTACTTATGAATTCTGGTGGAGAACTGCCGATGTCATGGATGGAGATACGTATCGTTTTGGAAACATCTTCAAACTCAGAGGCGATGACGCTTCAGGCGACATCACTTTGTCCATCATTGAGGACACGGAGGACCCATCCAACATGGGCAATGCCAAATTCCAGCTCATGGGACCTGCGGGAACCATGCGCAGAATTCCAGAACAGCCTACTTTCAACGAGTACGCCATCATCCCTGGACAATGGTATCATGCGACATTGGCCGTGGGCCAGTCCCCCGCCAACAGCGATCAACCAAATGCGTATTTCACCATGCGCAGCACGGACCAAAACCTGTCTGATAATGAACCTTGGAACAACCCAAGTCATTTCAAATTCGACAACCTCGATGATGAAGGCAACGAACTAAGCAATTCGGCCGCATTTATTATTCCTCCCGTCAACGCCTCTGCCGACTTTAACGCAAAAAGCATTGTCCTCGGTGGTTCTGATGTACTGATTCACCGCTTGTCCATTTGGGATGGCCTGCTTTCCTACGAGGAAAGTGAAGCCTTGTTCAATGGAGACGAGCTTCGGAATCAAACTTTCAATGCTACGACCATGCCAAATTTGGTCGGAGAATGGACTGAACCCGACAACGGGGACCTGCCCATGTCACGTTTGCGGTCTGTATTGATCCCGGACAATGCGGGCAGATTTGTCGACCAAATGCTCGACAAACAGCTCTATGTGAATGGTGCAAATGTTGAGCCCTACACCATTGATCAGGCTTACTTCGTTGGAACTGAAGTCTCCGAAGGTTCAGGAGCATTGACAATTGATGGGATTTCAGGCGCAAACAACTTACCTAGCATCAACCGAAAGTCCATTCGACGTGCACCTTATGGTCAGTGCAATCCCGGATGCAGCCGTGTGTTTGATGCTTGCAACTTCAACCCTTTTGCCAATCAGTTCATCGATTGTGAATTGTCCTGTACCGGAGAAGGTTTGACTACGTTGCGCATGGTTTCTGAGCGCATCACATATGATGAAATCAGAACATGGGGCAATGCGGCTTATTACGCCTACGCCGAGGGTGTTCGGATTACCCCCGGATCTCCGATGTTCGAGCAGGACTACAGAAGCTGGGAAGCAGCCAAATTCTGGATGCAGAAATACCCCAGCAATTACACCGATGGTCTGCTGATGATGTACGACGCGGATGAAGGGCTCGGAAATGCACTTTATGACCGCGCCAAATACACCACGGACGTTGAATCTTGGATGGGCCACAACGCCGTGTTGTACCATCAAGACTTCGGCTTCTCTGGAACTGACACCAATTGGTATCAAGTACCGGACCCCGCACGCAATTATTTTGCCAATGGGCCACTCCGCGACATTCCACAGAGCCTTGGAAACTGGGAGTACACCAATGGAAACGACGGTGGTGCTTACGCCATTAACAACGTAAAATACGTGGGCTCTGGAGACTTCTTCGACATCAAACCAAGCAAGTCAACAAGCGGTTTCGAACACATCTTCGAACCCGCCCAACGCACCACCATCATCGGTGATGTCCTGCTGTTCTCAGAGGATCAGGACTTCGTAGACAAGAGTGCATTCGAAGTTGAGGTAGACGTGGTCTACCAGGATATACAGCCCGGCTTTGGTGACTATTCGGGTGATGGCGACCTCATTCCATCCACCTGTCCAGTTGCAGGCGTTCAATTCGAAGTCGATGGTTCCATTATGAATGATGAGTCCAATCAGCCCATCGAAACGAACGAGCTTGGACGGGCAAAACTCACCCTTGCTAGAGGTTACCATGAAATCAAACCTGTGCTCACCCACATTGTGGATGGCAGCACAGACGACGACCATGTATTTGATGTTCCTGAAACGGGCAAGACTGTCTTTGTTTCAGGGCCTACTCCTCGCGACGCCAATGGTTTTGCCAATAGTGAGTATCGGTTCATCGACAAAACCGTCCGCCGAGCCATTGGACGTATCGTGGGCGGTGATAAAATGGCCGCTGTGGCTTGGGATGAGAGTCAAAACAACCTCGGTGTAGCGTCATTCCAGTTGACCCCCATCACTCAGGTTGGAGAAGGTGTCGAAACCTACTTCCAAACCGAGATGTGTCCTGCAGTGCAAGTCACGACAGACACCCTGACAGGTCAGTACAATGCCTACCTATTGCCAAGTCGATACAGAATCTCAATTGGACCAGACAGCGCCAGCAACAATGCGCATCTGTTCAGTCAGATTGATGGCTTCCAAGACCTGTCCGTGTCCGGATGGCAACTGGAAACACCGGCTCACAGTCTATTGGGCAAACCATGGGTGGCGGCATTCTCCAACCACATCATGGCCTATGCCAGTGGAGAGTATGACCCCATTAAAGCCGACTACACCATTTGGGACATGACAGACCGGTCTGTTTGGAACCAAGCAGAGGCCTATCCACTGTATACGGAAGTATCCAATGAAGACGCTTATCCAACGGACAACGTCAATTCATCGGTGGATGACGTCTATGAGCGGAAGGATTTGATTTTCAACGCACCCGTGGAGCTTTCTGTAAAGCAACTCACCAGAAATGGAAACAACGAGTGTGAACCTGATTCCGATCCGATTTTGGACCCAAGGCTTGGTGACCTGTTCTTAGGTGAACTCACCTTGCACGGATCCGACCGTGACAATTATTACGCGTGTCCTCTCGATGCGTTCTTGAATGCCTATTCGATCGCGGCCAAGGATCCAGAGAATCTCAACGACACTTTGATTGCACCCTTCCCTGCTGGCTTGCCCATCGTGAGGACGTACAACAAATACTGCATGGAATTGAGGGCTGGTCAGCGCTTTGATGTGGACCTCTCTGCAGTTGGCGGAACCTATGTTTACCAGGATACAGCCGATGTGAAGGGGGACAATTATGACTTCATCATTAACAATACCCTCGCGTTGCCACCAAACAACCAAACGACGATTACGTTGAGTGAGGACAGTGTGCACTATGACTTCACCGTCAAAGAGCCAGTTGAGAATTATGGTGGAGATGCAGTACAAGCTCCTACTGGAAATCTCAATATTGCGTTGTCCTACGGAGGATTCGTCATCGACGTATGGAATCCATTCGCCCATCTCATCCCAACCACCATTGCTGTTGAGGATATCCCGCAGGCCTATGTGGTACCCAGCACCGGAGAGGTGGCATTCCGACATGACCGTTTCGACGCCATCATCCTCGGAGAATACACCGCTTCTCAACCAGTCCCCGTTTCGACTGACCCTACTTTGGACTTTATCCTCCGTGACCCGCCGGGAGGGGGCTCTTCATGCTCCATTGCTCAGGGCTCAACCATGAGTTTCGAACGTTCGATTGAAACCTCAAGTGCGAACGAACTGTCCAAGGAGCGAAACATGAATGCCACTTTCAGCTATGAAGTAGATGGTGGATTTGTCACTGCACCCATGGGTATAGGAGTAGAAATTAGCGGGTCAAATTCTGCCTCAGCAGGTCTTGAATTGGAGCAGCAAGAGACTTACGAAAAAACTGAGACCGGTGCCATTTCTCTGTCGGAAGAAATTTCTTTCAATCAAGAAATTGCCACCTCAGCAGAGCCTCTGGATTATGGAGGTGGTATGAACCAAGACTTGTTCTTCGGTCAAGTTCGCAATACAGCCATTTCAACGCACAGAATCTTTGATGCACAAAAAGTATCAACGGCACTGAATGAGGCGACTGCCAATCAACTCATTGTGGACCTGGACCAAAACGCTGAAGGGGTGGTGGGCACACAAATGGTGATCCAAGACTGGGATGGAAATGGAGACATTGACCAAATCCCCATGCTCAAACTGACCAATGAAGGTGGTTCACCAACGGGTGACATCGTCCCCTTCATTTTGAATTGGCGTGGAGCCGTGAAAACGTCTGTGCTGCCCGCAAGCAACTTTATGAAGACGGAATTGACCATTGCAACGGTCGACATTCCCCTCCTAGAGTTTGCACGAGACGCTTATTTCCAAAATCATCCGGACCTATACAAATGGCCAGATGGTGAAGATTCCGACGTTGATGTAAGTTGGAGTTATCCTGATGGAATGACGTTGGCCAACAACGACGACCACCGTTGGGAATTGTTCCATCAAGATTGGATGGATTCCATGAAAACCCATCACTTGAGTACGTTCCCAACCCAAGCAAGCACCATCACACGGGGCTATGACGTAGGCAATACCATGCTGACTGACGACTACATCGACTACAGCGATTTTGTATCCACAGCGACAGAGGCTCGGGTGATTGAAGATGCCATCAGTGGCAACGACAAAATCGGCCCCGGCTACCAGTTCTTGGGTACTGATGTAGGCCTCGACTCTGTGCGGTACTACAACAATCAAATCGCTGCGTGGTCAAGGATGCTCGCAGAAAATGAGTTTGAGAAGATCAACGCTCGTCGTTTCATTTTTGACAACCTGTCTCAGTTTGACGATGTGAGCGAACTCTCCAACTGGGCTGAAGATTTGGAGTCGAGTGGCATGACAGCCAACAACTATTCGTTGGATGACTTCAACTACACGTCGGAAGATTTAGGTGAAATCGATGTTTCCATGAATGGCAACAACTCCATTTGGGAAGAGTCTGACTTTGAGCCCTACTTCCTCAACTTCAGTGGAGGTGGCGCAGAGTTTACCCAGAGCATTGAAAAAACCAACGCAAAAGAACAAAGCCGCTCCATCGAACTCAGTTCAGCAAAAGGTGGCTCATTGGGTCCAGTAGGCAATTACAATGATGCTACCGGCATGAGCATCAAGTATGGAGACGTGGGTACCCAAACAGAGACCCGTTCGCAAACCCAGGGCCAAGAGACCTCTGTATCCTATAGCTACACCCTTTCGGACCCTGATGAAGGGGACTTCTTCCTCGTCGCGGTCATCCCAGGCAGAGGTTTGAACGGGCCCATCTTCTTGAACTTGGGTGCCGCTACCTCTTGTGCCTATGCACCTGAAGACGCCGCAGACTTTGCCGAATGGTACCCTGCTCTGATACCATCTAAATATCATGTGACGCCAACGCGCATCGCATGTGATGTGCAAGCCAATAAGCTCATAGAGCCCGCTTGGCAGCGTTCAATAGATCCCAGTGGCCTGAGCATGAATCCTTCAACGGGCCAAGTTTGGCATGGCATGAATCAAGCCAATGGGTGGGCCAATCAAAGCACCCTCGGTGGCGAAGCTGTAGCGGCAGGATTTATAGCACCAATGGTTGGGGCTGTGGTGGCCTCAGGTGCAATTGGTGGCGCGATGGGCAATTTTGCTGGCATTGGACTTGCTGCAGCGGCATCTGTAGGAATCGGCATCATATTTGGAGCAGATATGGCGGCCACTGCAATTTGGAGGGCTACCATAGAACAGTCATTGGGAGAAAGCTTTGCCGATGATGGATATGACGCGAGTTCCCTCTTAAGTATCCAATCGGCCACTCAAGAAAAGGACATCTACATCGCGCCAGGCATGTGTGCCGATATCTTCGATGCAAACAAGCAGTTTGTGGTACAACCTGCGACGGTTCAATTGGAGAAGCCTGCGTTGACGATTTCCTATTCGGAACCTGGTGGACAAACCATCTCAGACGCAGAATCCATGACGGCATCGGCCTTTATGGATGAAACGATTGGCATGACGCTGCACCTTCGGAATATGGCGCCAAATCCATTTGCGAGCAGCGCCAACTTCCATGTGTTCTCTGATGGAACTTCCAATACCCTTGGTGCTTCAGTCAACATCGGAGGTAGCTCAAGTAGTGTGAGCAACTTGGAGATTTATCCCAACTGGTCTCCTGAGGCGCCTCTCGGCGGTGCCTATGATGTTCCGATCATGTTCACCCATTCCGGTGTAGACAATCCCGATTTCCAGACGGGTTCTGTCACTTTGGTTATGCAATCACTTTGTGATGACAACATCACAGATGAGGTGGAGGTCAACCTGAATTTCGAGCCGGCCTGTTCAGACGTCACTTTGGAGCAGCCTCTTGAGAATTGGACGGCCAATCTGGAGCGTGTTGTCAACGGCGGGATAGAAAATCCATCTGAAGTGGACATCGTAGTGGACATTGCACAAAACCACTTTACGAATTGGAAACTGCAGGACAACGCCCTTGATCCCACGACGGGAGTGGGGCCAATTGTTGTGGAATACCGACTCGGAAACGGATCAAATTGGTCCCATGTATCCAACTCTCTCGCATTCAACACCGACAGTGTTGTAATGCTCAATGAGGACGGTACACTAAACGATGTCAATTTCGACTGGGCTCCACTCATTGCAGAGCCATTGTGCAACCCGCTCACAGAAGCGGACGGCACCTCATGCCTTGGTTATGAAGGGCAAGTCTTGCTCCGCGCAAGAAGTGTTTGTGAGGATCCTTTCGCACTGACAAAAGTCTCAGATGTGGTGACCGGATACGTGGACTTTGTGCGGCCAGAACTGTTTGGAAATGTATTGCCCTCAAACGGGTTCTACCAACCAGGTGATGAGCTGCAATTGCGCTGGTCAGAGGGAATGGAAACGTCCAACCCACAATACACGCTGAACCCTGACTCTATCAAGATGAGGGCCACTCAGAACTCTGATTACACCAAGAACAGCAGCGGCATCAAGTTCACTGGCGATGAACACATCACTGTGGTTCAAGGGCCTCACTTGGACACGTACTATGCCGATGAGGACATGATTGGATTCCCTGGTTGGTCCATTAGCTGGAAGCAATGGGGTGGTGGACTCTATGGTGTCCAAGACACACTTACAGGCAACATTGTTGCCTCATCAACCAACCCGGAAGAATTGATTGTCCTTCCCACGCAAATCTCTGTTGTGCAACCGCCGACGAGTGCAAGTGGTGTTGTGTTCACTCAAGGCGACCAATCCGGATACAGCTTGCGCGGTGAATTTGTCGACATCGACCACTTCAAGCTGACCTCAACAGTGGCCAATCTGCCCTCTACAGACTACACTGTCCAGATTTCTGGTGCAGGTGCAGAATGGAACGGATTGTGGAACCAACTTGAGCTTGTGTTTGAGCCGACCGCCACAGAAGGCACTTACAACTGGCGCTTGAGTGTCAATGGCGCTCCAGCTGGCCAGAACGGCGTAATCGCGAGCATCCAGCTTGAACCCACCCGCATCACATTGGGCAATGGATGGGACAACAGCGGAGCTACAGGCGAACCGCTGAGTATGCCCATGCAGGACTTCCGCATGTGGAATAGCCAGCGTGAAACTTACGCTTCTGAGACACCCGCATTCCAAATCACCGGAAAGGAAATTGGATTGCAATTGTGGTTGCCTATGGATGAGCTTACCGGAACGCCACAGGACCACGCTCGCATGCGTGACATCATCATGGAGGCCAATTGGTACAGCCCTGAAGCCTCCCATGCTCTTGATTTCGCGTCGAACACCAACGGTTCGCTGATCCCCAGTGTCTCCGGTGTGAACTGGACGCCAGATGGAACAAGGAACACCACCTTAGAATTCTGGGTTAAACCCGGCGGCTTGAATGAGGGCATCATGAGCATCAACGGTACAGCTGATCCCGACATCGACTTGCGTCGTGTGGGTTGGTCCGGCTTTATCGATGAAGTGGGACGCCTTGGATTTGCCAATGGCACAGACACCATGCGCACACAGGAATCCCTTTCAGATGCATGGCACCATGTCGCATTGGTCCGCAGATACAACGGAACGGCATTGCTCTACATTGATGGCGAAGAAGTCGCAGGCGACCCCGCTTACGACCACGGAAAGTTGATTCCGGTCGTTCTCCACCTCGGAGCACGTAACCAGTTGCCTTCTGGAATTGGAACATGTCATGACTTGAAGGGCATCAACTTCAACACCGATGGCAACCAGAATTATCATGCAGCAGGCTCTCTGGGCTGGGCGATGTTCAATGATGTGCCCACCCAAATCTTTGGCGATGGCACCTTGGCCACCGACAACCTGGATTACGCCAATGCTTTCCATGCCACTGAACAAGAGTGTCTCGATGCCTGTGTCAACGCGCCTCCAAGTGGAGCACCCGTCGGTTATGACCGGTTCTTCACAGGTAAATTGGACGAGCTCCGAGTCTGGAACACGGCCTTAACAAAGGAGACCATCGTGAAGCAGATGCGCGACGGGGTGTATGGTTATGAAAATCTCGTGCTGCACATGCCGTTCGAGACAGCCATTGTCGCCGACACCATCGCAGTGCACCCGCACGACGCTTATGTCTACGCTCCGTTTGATGGATTTGACTACTTCAATGACGCGAGTTCCATGCTCATCAACCACGGATACAATGCCGTGGAGCTGGAGAACATTGGAAATGGTGGACTGACCTCCATCATCAGCGGTATTCAAGAAGACGATGCTCCTCTCATGCAGTCCGAGGCACAAACGTCGATCAGTCAAGTTGGCGACGTCATCGATGTGACTTGGAACTCACTCGAAGACGAGTGCATCATTGAGCTCAATGAGCAGGCCTTGTATAAGTATGAGGATCAACTGGTCACATTCATGATCCCTCGGACACAGCTCCGCGATGACGCGGGCAATGCCACGGAAAGTGACCTCGTGTTTGAAATGTTGATTGACCGGAACCCATTGAAATGGACTGAGACTGAAGCATTGGTTGAACGTGAATTCGATATGGATGTGGTCACTTATACCACGGGCATCATGAACATTGGCAACACCTCGAAATACTTCGAGATTGGCGGTCTTCCTGCCTGGATCGAGGTTTCACCTGCCAACGGCAATATTCCCGCCAACAGCACGATGGAAATCACGTTCTCTGCGCCTGAGTCACTGCCGATTGGATACTTCGAGTTTGACGCTCGCCTAAAAGGTGGTCTGCCCTGCGGAAATAATTCTTCAGGTGGTTTCTGCTATGCAGAGCGCTTCACTCTGGGTGTGGACATTTTCGCAACACCTCCGGAATTGGAAGTGGATGTTGCTGAGTTCGAGTACATCATGCCACTCGTAACCAAGGCTTACATCAACAACGCAGCCAGCACAGATGAAGACGACATTGTCATGGCTTACATCGATGGCGAGCTTCGTGGTTATGCCAACCTCGACCTACCGGTTGCTGGTCAGAACTTGGCCTTCCTGTCTGTTTTCTATGACAGCGTTGATGTTGGGAAAAGTATCGATTTCCATGTCTGGGATGCTTCCAAAGGCATGACCCGAGCACAGGTCTCGACCCATTGGCCAACCCTCGAGGAAAATGTTGAGGTGATGCCCAACCAAAACGGCATTGGAAACCTCTTTGAGCCCTTGTTGCTCAAGGCCACAAGCCGAATTGCAATCAACACCAAATTGGTGCCTGGTTGGAACTGGGTCAGCGTCAACGTTGTGGATACGCTCACACCGATCTCAGTAGAGAACGCGTTTAAAGATGTGCCAAACGAAGACATCCTGCAGGTCAAGTCTCACTTCGACTCATACAAGCTCCCCAGCACCGACTCCAACGGTTGGCTTGAAATGACCAAAAGCGAAGAAACGGATGTGCAAATGCGCTACATGGTCGAAATGAAAGCGGACAACCCCGATGCCGAATGGACGATGAGCAACATCGGATTTGCTCCGAATCCAACGGATACGGCATTCATGAAGCCTTTGGTTTATGGTTGGAATGAGCTCGGATACATTCCGCAGCAATCCTTCAACATTGACCAAGCTCTGCGCAGTGTGGCTGATGCAGACTCAACTTTGAGCTTCAATGATTTGGTTCAAAGTCGACATGACGGATTTGCCATGTATGCCGGAGACGGAAACTGGGTTGGTTCTTTGAATACCATGCGCCCTGGACAGGGATACCGGATGCGATTGGGACCGACAAGCAATGATCACTTCGGAGAACCCGCAGGAACACTTGAATGGCCGATCTCATTGGGCATGGAGTATCTCGTTGTCCGTTCTGATGAGGAAGAAAAGACATGGCCAATGGATGTGCTAGAACTGGAGTCCTCCATGTTGGCGGTCATCCGTCTAGAGATTCCGGCCAGTCAGCCGCAATCACTCATCGATGCGCTCGGCGCCTTCGTGGATGGCCCGCAAGGCCCCATCTGCATCGGACAAGCGCGCCCGATGGACACGGACGAAGGTCTGCTCTACTTCCTTACGGCATTTGGAGAGTCCGGCACTGAGGCCTTTGCTGGTGATGTGCACTTCCGTTGGATGTCTGGCTTGACCGAACTGGAATTCACGGCTGACGAAACGTTGAACTTCGATGCAAACCAACTGCATGGAGATCTCCAGTCTCCAATGTTGCTCCACTTCCGAGAGTCACTGGCTATGCCTGAAACGAGCATCGACGAGCACCTGGTGGCTTTCCCGAACCCGTTCCGGAACGAATTGTCCATCCACTGGCATGGAGATGAAGAAGTTCTCGAACTGCGTGTTGAAGACGCCAGTGGCAAAACCATCGATGTCTTGGATTGCAAGGGGATTTCAGAAGGTCCTTGTCGTTGGGTCACCAACAACCTCGCTTCTGGAGTCTACATCATCCATGCGATTACAAACTCTGGACACCACGCAGTCCGGGTAATCAAATAACCCACAGCGCCCCCTGCAAATGAGCAGGGGGCGCTTCTACCCCCTCTACCCACAGGAAAAAAGAACCAAACCACCCGATGCGACCAGGACCACATATGCCTCGACTTCAAAACTTCGGCTTACTCATAGCCTGTTTGGTCTTGCCCATATTGAGCGCAGTCGGACAATGCCCCGACTCGGCCATTTTGGACAATTATGCTCCACCCTGTGGCTCTGGGTTGAACAGCGGTCAAAGTTTTACAGCAGAAACAACTGGGTATCTCGACACCGTGATTTTCGCCAGATGCACCGCCACAGATTCACGGCTTATCCTGCGGTCATACGCCGGAACAAGCAGCAGCTGGAACACGGGGACCATCATTGGAGAGGCAAATGAAATCCTGTCCGGTACCGGCAACTCAAACGACTGTTTTACATCTGGCGGAAACGGTTTCGCCCATTATTCCGCCGACACCTTCACCTTCACAAGTGTGGCCATTGAGTCCGGGGTGCAATACACGTTGGAACTCGAGGAAGGAGCCGCAGCTACCGTTTGTGGCAACACGTACAATGGAGGTATTGCTTTCACCTCCTCTGGGGGTAAAGCTTCGGAGGATTTGGCATTTTCACTGCGAATCTGCCAAGGGACGGCAACTTTTGGATGTACGGATCCAAACGCCTGTAACTATGACGACAATGCCTCGGCGGAAGACGGATCTTGTCTCATGTTGGATTGCGCAAATCAATGTGGAGGCTCGGCATACGACGACCCCGACTGCGGATGTGTCCCTTCCATTATGGATGCTGGAGGGTGTTTTGGCTGCACAGATTCTGGTGCCTGTAATTACACCGTATCCTCCACCGTTGACGATGGCAGTTGTCTTCAACCCATCTGCAACGGAGAATGCCCCGCTATCCTTGATTACTACGAGCCTCCTTGTGGAACAGGTTTGAATTATGGGCAGAGCTTTACCGCTTCCATTACTGGTCTTCTCAATAGCATTACGATTGCGAGATGCACGGGCCTCGATACCCGAATATTCGTTCGGAAATACAACGGCGATGGCTCTGACTGGGACGAAGGTGAGTTGATTGGAGAAGCGGATCAAATTGCGCCGAGTTCGGGAACACCTTCGGACTGTTTCGTGAGCAGCAATGGATTTTCCAATTACGTAGAGACCACGTTCACGTTCTCAAACATGGGCATGGAAGCCGGCGTTCAATACGTTTTTCAACTGAAAAACGGCGTGGCTGCTACGGGGTGCAACCAGTCTTATCCTGACGGCACCGCTTTTGCTTACAATGGCGCAAAGTCAGATGAAGACCTCACCTTCAAACTCTCCATTTGCCCCAACAACTTGACTTTTGGCTGCACCAATCAAAACGCCTGTAATTACGATGCCACTGCGCAGGTTGAAGATGGTTCCTGTCTTGAATTAGACTGCCAAAATGTGTGCGGTGGAACCGCTTTTCTAGACCCTGATTGTGGGTGTCTTGATTCCGCTGATGATCAAGGGAGCTGCTTAGGGTGTATGGACCAGAATGCCTGTAATTATGACCCCAGCGCCTTGGTTGCCGACAACAGTGCATGTGAATTTTCAGATTGCAACGGTGACTGCGGTGGAAGTGCCATCAACAGTCCCTGCGGTTGCATTGGCGGCCAAACTGGGACGCCCCTCTCCTCCTGTATAGATGGCTGCCAAACCACTGTAGAGGAGACAGACCCAAGCCCCTGTGCCCCTGGCATTTTATATGGTCAGTCCATTACACCCTCACAAAGCGGAGGGATGAAACGTGTGCGTTTAAAAACCTGCTGTGCCATGAACGCACAGATTGTCCTTCGCGAGGAAGCGAACACAGACCCTTGCGCGCCCGGTGGAGTTGAACCATGGAATTCAGGCGCCATCCTAGGGTATAGCAACATCATTCCCAGCTCGTGTAGCGGATTGAGTGCTTGTCTAACCGGGCTTGGATTTGATGGCTATGTCTGGCAAGATTTCAACTTCAATGATGTTCCGGTTCAAGCAGGGAAAACGTACATCATTGAACTCATTTCTGGTGTAGCCGTTTCCAGTTGCGCCTCTGATTATGACGGCGGGACGGCCTTCAATGCGAGCGGAAGTCTTGCCGCATACGACCTTGTCTTTTCTCTCCACATCTGCGCAGAGTCCCTGGTTTGGGGGTGCAACGATTCTAACGCGTGCAATTTCAATGCCAACGCCACAAACGATGATGGCAGTTGTCAATACATCGACTGCAACGGAGACTGCGGCGGCACGGCCATCGAGGCTGCAGGCTGCGGCTGCATCGGAGGAAACACAGGTGTACGAGAAGCACAATGTGTCAATGGCAACCTCTATGAGATCATTGCCAATGACGGAACGGTATGCACTGGCCAACTTTCTGGCCAAACCATTTTGGCCAGCGAAGATGGATTTCTGCAAAACTTCGGCGTTCATGTTTTGCCCGAGGAAGCACAAACAATTCGCTTGTCCCGTTTGGACGGACCCAATTCTGGCCAAGAGGTGTTCCTTGTTTCGCGGGCTGCCGAATCGACTGGATGTCAAAGTTTAAACGCTGATTGGCGTCGATTGGACTTTACGGATATTCCGCTTCAAGGTGGAAGCCATTACCAACTCGACTTCCTTTCGGGCAACGGTAGCCAAACCTGTTCAGCCAACTACAGCCAAGGACAGGGTACAATCGCTTCCGGTTCTCCAAGTTCAAATGACTTGGCATTCAGAATGGTTTATCGCCAACCTGCACCAGGGGAATTGGTTTGGGGATGCACCGAGCCAGCCTTTTGCAACTTTGACGTGAACGCAACCCATGACGATGGCACTTGTGCCTCCCTTGATTGTCATGGAGACTGCGGAGGTTCCGCATACGTGATCGCTGACTGCGGCTGCGTGGAAGGAAACACAGGCATTACAGCAGAGTCCTGCTACGGTTGCATGGACGCCACCAAGTGCAATTATGATGCCGGCGCCTCCATTGAGGATGGCTCTTGCCTGGTCTATGATTGCAATGGAGACTGCGGCGGAACAGCCGTCTCCAATACCCAATGCGGGTGTGTTGGCGGAAACTCTGGAATAGACCCCGCGCTTTGTCTAGACAAATGCCAAAGCGACGCACAAGAGTCAACGTATGACGGCACTTTCGCACCCCTTGAATTTGTCACTTCAGGTGCAGGACAAACCTTCACTGCCAGCGCCAATAGCTTCTTAACCGCTGTCCGCTTTCGACAAGCGAACAACCCGAGCACATCCATCATCATTGAACTCCGTGCGGTGGATTCAGACAATGTTCATTCAGGCACCTTAGTCGCAAGCGAGAGCTACGACAGCTGGACCGACACCCCCGGTGAAGGCGGCGACTTGTTCATTGAATGGGATCTCCCTGGCTTGCTTGAAGGCGGTCAAGAATACGCCTTGGTCGTGCTCGGAGGAGGCACCTTCCTGCCTAGGTCAAATTCCAACAGTTATCTAGGCGGCGCGAGCTTTGATGCAAGCGACTCCGAAGCGCAGAATAACGACCTGTTTTTCGAATTGTTCACGTGCGACGATTTGATGGGATGCACAGATCCCCTCGCCTGCAACTATGCCCCTTGGGCGACGGCCAACAACGGGAGCTGTTCAGTTGCAGAGCCCGGGTTTGATTGCGACGGCAACCCTTGCGCTGCCGACAATGATGGAGACGGCATCTGTGCAACCAACGACTCCGACGACAATAACCCTTTTGTTTGCACGGATTCTGACAACGACGGTTGCGATGATTGTTCCACAGGAACCTTTGATCCAAGCAATGACGGCAATGATGTCGACGGGGATGGCCTGTGTGACAACTCCGATCTCTGCACGGACACGAACGCCGACAACTTTGATGACCCAGCCAACGAAGTTTGCCGTGGGGCCTGTGATGCAGCACCTGTATTTACCGGTGTCACCGCCACTTTAGCCACAGGTCCAACAACCCAAGACGCCTCAATTGACTTGGAGTTGTCGGTTGGAAGCCTGCCCTTTATTCCTCCTTCCGACTTCTATGCCACCGAACTCGTTCTAACAGGACTCAACCAAACGCCAAGCCTGACCATACAGCTTGGCGCTACTCAAGGCATCGACATACCCCAAGGATTGTACTCAGCCACTGTTTATGATGCCGAGGGCTGCCCAGGCGTCATCGCCGCTCCAGGGGGAACCACCTTCGGACAGCCAACCGCTCACTACGTCTTTCTCCTAGGGTATCATCTGTGTTGCCCTTGTGGTGACTACGATTCAGATACAGATGGCATCTGTGACGACACGGACAATTGTATCGATAAACTCGCACCGAATTACAATCACCCGGCCAATACTCCTTGCGAGTAGATTTGCGCGGAGTTAAACAACCATGATGGGAACGGGGCAACGTCAAATTTGGAACAGAGGAACACTGTTTCCCTGTATGGGAACCATTGCATTTGCCATTGTTTGTTTGTCCTTCGGGAGTTGCAGTTCCAGCCGGAATATGCCCCAACTCAATGGGTCACAGGCCGCCATGCTCGACTCAATCCCATTGCTCAAAGGGGCCAAACAAATCGAAGGCCTCGCTGGAAAGTTTAAGCAACATCAATGCTCCATTAAAGAGGACAGTCTGCTTCAGACCGAGGTGCTCAAATTGCGCTGGTGGAAAAGTGACACCCCTCCAAACTCTATCGCAATTCCATGGCCTGAGGGAACATCCAGAAACCTCCAAGCGGTTCAGTCCGTGGGTGGCATCAGCCTCTTCGTAAAAAAAACAGGAGAAAGCCAAGCCAATCCTGTCCTTGTGTTTGAACTCACCGATTCTAAGGGAGTCAGCAGCTCCATTCCGTTGTTGGCAAGGCACATCCCAGTGTACCCAATCGACACCACTTGGCAAGAGGTGCGAATTCCTTTCTCAGACTTCACCCGGGGTAAAAGTCAAACCGATTGGTCTGACATCTCGTCTCTGAATTTGAAAATGGAACACTTTGGAGAGATCCTCCTCAGGGATTTCGTTGTTGTGCCCCATTCCACACGAAAAAAAGTCGAAAGAAAAGCACGAAAACGCCCTTTAAACCCCGCACCAAATGGACGTTTTATCCTGTTTGAAGAAAATGTAGAGCACGCCTGGGGATTGGGGGATTTCGGTGAAAATCGACGTTTTACCATCAACAAAAAACGAGGCCGTGATAAATCACTGGGACTGGATCTAGAATGGGATTTGCTACCCATTCCCTTCAACACTGGACCTGACCCTGTACCGCACCACATCATAGGGTTTAGCTGGAACGGTTGGCAAGCTGTCCTGCCACCGGAGAGCCTCGACAAGGCATTCTTGGTTTTCAAGCTGCGCAACATCGGTGTCAATCAAGGACCAAATGCCGCACTCCCTATTCAAATTGGAATCCAAGATCAACAAGGCCACACCTCGACGGTTGCATTGACACAGGATCTCATCTCAGGAGAGGCCTTTGGCAAATGGCGCGAGTGTCGCGTCCCCTTTAGCGCCTTTCTTTGGTCCTCGGAAAGTTCTCCCGATGGGTTGTCTTCGATTGGTTCCATCTTCTTCCAATTCAGCGAGAAGGGTCAAGTCTACATCGACGATTTGTTCGTCAAGTTTTGAGCGCGGACTGCGCCGTATTTTTGCGGCATGACCGGATACTCAGCCACCCTTCCATCCTCCTCTCAAGAGGCGATGGACATGGAAAACCAATATGGCGCCCACAATTACCACCCCTTACCTGTGGTATTGGACCGGGCAGAAGGTGTCTACTGCTGGGACATTGAAGGCAAGCGCTATTTCGATTTCCTGAGCGCATACAGCGCAGTCAATCAAGGCCACTGCCACCCGCGCATT
>Ga0115008_10000270_pt1 | contig 36640 bp, 34 predicted proteins | sample FraStrMetagenome_FD_87164 | JGI IMG/M metagenome (GOLD analysis project Ga0115008, IMG submission 87164) | Marine eukaryotic phytoplankton communities from Arctic Ocean - Fram Strait ARC3M Metagenome | ecosystem: Environmental > Aquatic > Marine > Oceanic | place: Fram Strait | collected... | reverse complement strand
TTGAATTCGTTTTTTTGAATATTCTGAAACAGTCATTAGAACATCTGATTTTTTAGCACTTCTTTTAAATAAAAAATTTCTTTTTAAACGATAAAAAAAGGAAAAATATTCAGGGAAATCATTAAATAAAATATCATGTATTGTAACAATGTATTTACACGTTTTTAATTTAAAAAAGGGAATTACATATTGAAAATGAGCATAATCAAACTTATTCTCAGTAATCACCTTAGGAATTTCGAAAAGCATTCTTAAAAATCTATTTCTCCCTTTATAATAAATAAATTTAATATTTTTAAAATCATTAAATTCACATTCTATTCTTTCGTCTATAAAACAACCAATATAAATTATAAAACTAGTATTCTGTTTTGCAAATTCTTTATAAAGCTCTTTAATATATGTTTTTGTTCCTTGGTGTTCTTTGTTCAATAAGTAACCATCAACAAATATTCTCATTTTATATTTTTTTTATAATTCTTGCTGGAACACCTCCGATTAATACATCATTAGGAAAAACATCTTTAACTACAGCTCCAGCAGCAACCACACAATTGTCTCCCACAAAAGATCCATCTAAAAAAGTACACTTAGCTCCAACCCAAACATTGTTACCAATTTCAATACCTTTAGATGTTACTCCTTGATTTCTAATTAATTCTTCTTTGTTTAAAAAATTATGGTTTTGAGAATGAAAAGAAACGTATTCTCCCATAATAACATTATCTCCAATTTTTATACCCCCAGCGGATCCAAAAAAAGCAAATTTCCCAACCCCTGAATTTTCACCAAAAGAAAAACCTTTTCCATATTTTGAAAAATGCCCTGTACAACTAATCTCAGAAAAAGCTCCAATCTTTGAATACGCACCAATTTTAATTTCTTCTTTACAAAATCCGTCTAAAATAACATTATTTTCGATAGTAACATATTTACCTAAACTAACATTTTTTTTATTCAAAAAATCAATTTTTCTTCCTAAAAAAACTTTTTTCCTATAAAACAACAAACCTTTAAAAAGCATCCATAACCTTTTATTAAAAATATAGGATACAAAATTATTTGGAATATCATCGTCTATATCATATGATTTTCCAAAGTATTTTAAAAGTTTTTTTAATATTGACTTCATTTTACTTCTTTATTAATAATCTTTTCACCTTTAATAAAAAAAACGCAATTAATTTATATTTAATAAAGTGTTTTTCAACATACATGGTATAACCATCTATCAACAAATGTTTCCTTGAAGAATTAAAACCACCAAAATGGACATATGATTGCTTTGAATAATAAACTCTTTTTTTATCTAGTTTTGCAATTTTTTTACAAAAATCAACATCTTCAACATACATAAAATAATCTTCATCTAAACCTTTAACCTTAGAATAGAGTGACTTTCTAGTTAATAAAAAAGAACCTTGAATCCAATCTACTTCAATCAATTCTTTTGAAAAATCTCCACTTAAAAAATTTTTTGTATTTATAAAAAGTTCAGAAAAAAACAAAAGACTTAATAATTTCGGAAACTTACCTGCAGATTTCTCATAGTTTAAATCTTTATCTAACATTTTAATTCCTAAAAGACCTATTTCTTTATCTTCTTCTAAAATACTTATTGAATCTGTTATATCGTTTATTAAAATAGTATCATTATTTAACAAGAGAACATATTTACCTATACAATTTTTTACACCCAAATTATTACCCTTAGCAAAGCCAAGATTTTCTTTACTTTCTATTAAAATACAATTTGGATAAAACTCTTTAATTATACTGATACTATTATCTGAAGAATTATTATCTACAATTATTATCTCAAAATCTTGAGATATACAATTTATATATATAGAATCTATACAGTCTTTTAAGAAAATTTCTCCATTATAATTAACGATAATAATTGATAAATTTTTACTTTTCATTATATGGTATAGTAAAATAGTTTTTATTCATTTTGGTGTTACTCTTTATTATTTTATGAAAAAAAAAGAAAATATTTATCTTAATAATTAGCTATAAATATCAAACATAATCATTTAATCCTTCTCTCCATTTTTTAGCCAAATTATCTCTATAAAACTGCTTCACTTTTGTTTGCGTTTTTTCTATTATTTTATGATTTTTAAATAATCCACAATTTAATATTTTTATTGTCTCATCAATAATATTATTTTCATTAATTAAAAAACCATTAGCTCCATCTTCAATAATAGATTTTGGACCTACATGATTTGTGGAAATTGTTGGTACTCCACAATACATTGCCTCTATAATTACCATCCCAAATAATTCTTCCCAATTATTCTCTTTAGCTTTTTTTGAAAACAATAATTGAATATCACTTTGCAAATATAATTTAAATAGCTCTTCTTTAGAACTTATAAAACCTAAGTATTCAATGTTAGCGTATTCATTTGATGCTTCTTCTATTTGATGTTTTAATGGACCATCACCTATAACCTTAAGTGAATAAAATTCTTTATCTAAAGTTTGCATCAACCTTAATAACTCTTCAATACCTTTACTTTCAACCAACCTTCCAACATATATTAAATTGATTTTACTAATATTTCTTTTACTTATAATTGATTTGTCAATCTGTATTGAATTATCTATTGAATGACCAACTACAATTACAGGACAGGTTAACTCAAAATTCTCTTTAAGACTATTTCCTGCACTATCTGTAACCGCAAAGACACCTTTGATATCTTTTTTAAAAAAAGAGACCCATGATTTTTTTACAAAATCTGATTTACTAAATTTTTTCTTAGGGAAAAAATCACCTGACCAATCACCCCAGGATGTGAAATAAAACAAGTTATGTTTTTTTAAAAAAAAAATCAATATTGGTAAATAAAAATCTAAAGGCGCTATTCCTATAATAATATTCTTTTTTTTATATAAAATTGTTGAAACAAAAAATAAAATGTTTTTTACCTGCTGAACAAAAAGTTTTATATCTAATTTCAATATACTTTTCGCTAAATATCTTAAGATCAAAAACTCTCTGTACTCAATTTTAATATTATTATTTGAAGTATAATGTTCTAATGCTGTGAAATGTTCTTTTGTACTTCTTTCGTGTAATACATAGATTGTTTTTTCCATTATATTTTATATAAATTTAAAAATAGAAATAATTTAAAATTACGCTTTAATATTACCATTCTTAATTTTAAATAAATAATTTATTATAATAATAAAAACTATAAATTCTGCTATAACTAATGCAATTGCAGAACCATGAGCTCCATATTTTTTTGATAATAGAAAACATAAAATTACATTTATTGTACCTCCAATAATTGTAGCCTTATTAAAATATTTTTCTTTATTTAAATTAACTAACCCAACAATGCCTAAAAGATAATTTAAGCTTCCAAAAACTATAACTGGCAATAAAATAAAAAAAAGATTAGAAAAACCATCATTATTAACTCCTAAAAACCTGATAACCGTATTTTTTGAAAAAACTAACAAAATAAGTGTAATTACTAGAGGAATTAAATAAAGTTTTGCTAATTTAATTAATTTAGAAACTGCTTCTTTAGATTTTAATTTAGAAAATTTAAGACTAATATTTGGATAAATAGCCTGAGATACAGGAGCTATTAAAGACTGTACTGCTTTTATTACTTTTTCTGCAGCTGAATACAATCCAACTTCTATATTTGTAGACAAAAAACCCAATAAAACAATATTAAAGTTTTTATATACACTAAGAGATAATGTAGAAAAAAACATGTGTCTATTAGTAATTAACATTTGAAGTATTTCAGGAGTTTTAGGAATACGGAAGCTTAAATTAAATTTCTTGTACGCTACATAAATTGACAATATCCCTGCTAAAGAAAAACCTATGGCTTGTGATGCTATTGCTAAAGAAATATCTTCTGGGCTCTTTACAAATATTAATATCAATATTACTGCTATTACCCTTATTATAAGGTTTATGATTGTTATAAATTTCATCCTCTCCATTCCTTGAAAAAACCAAACCGGAACAATCGTTTGCCCAATTAGAATACCAAAAGACAAAAAAAACAACTCTTTATTCACATACAATATATCAATAAATAGAATTGCAAAGGTATAAATTGCTAATACTATAATTAATATAAAAAATTTGATAATTTGAATAGAATGAAAAATATCACTAACCTTATCTTTATTATTCCTATTTACTGATATTAATTTAACTCCCGTAAAACCAAACCCATAATCGGTTAGAATCACTAAATACATGCTTATAGCGAAAGCAAAAGAATATAAACCATAATTACCAACTCCTAATATGTTAATCAAATAAGGCATAATTAATAATCCTAGAGCAGTATTCCCTAATTGCAATACTATCAATGCACTAAAATTTTTGAATATAACCGTTTTCGTTAAGCTGCTTATTTTATCTAACAATTGTTTTATATTCATATATTTTTAAGTATAACACTTAATGACCTTCTAAAAGGAACTAAACTATATCAGTATTTACTTTTAACAATTATAAACAAGTGGAAAAATAAAATTGAATTTTTTTCACAAAAAAATAGTCAATAGAGTTCTATAAAAAAACTATAATATTTCTTTTAGTCTATTTTTACTTATTTAAATGAAGATATTAGTATCTATTCTATAATATTATTAAATTCATTTTTTAAAAAAATTTTATCTTTAATTGAAAGAATTACTTCATCTAAAGGAATTCCCCAATCAATGTTTAAATCTTCATCATTATAAATTACACCATCTTCTGCATCTGGTTGATAATAATTATCACACTTATAAGAAAAAATAGTATTGTCTTCTAAAGTAGAAAAACCATGCAAAAAACCTCTTGGCACAAATAATTGCTTATTATTTTCCTCAGATAATTCAATAGAAAAGTGTTTCCCAAAAGTGGGAGAATCTTTTCTAAAATCTACAGCAACGTCTAAAACTTTACCTTTTACAACCCGCACTAGTTTTGCTTGTGCAAATTCTCCTTTTTGTATATGCAAACCTCTTAAAACGCCTCTTTGTGAAATAGATTGATTGTCTTGAACAAAGTCTATTTCTACACCTGTTTTTTCTTCAAATATTTTTTTATTAAAAACTTCAAAAAAATTACCTCTTTCATCACCAAAAACTTGAGGTTCGACAATAAAACAACCTTTTAAATATGTTTCTGTAACTTTCATTAAATATCCATTAAATTTTTTCCGTAACCACTTTTTAATAATGGTTCTGCTAATTTTTTTAATTGTTCTTTATTTATAAAACTACTTCTATAAGCAGCTTCTTCAATAGAACCTATTTTTAAACCTTGTCTTTCTTCTATTACTTGCACAAATTGTGATGCTTGCATTAAAGAGTCAAAAGTACCTGTATCTAACCAAGCGGTGCCTCTATCTAAAACTCTAACAGATAAATTTCCGTTATCTAAATAAACTTTGTTAACATCTGTAATTTCTAACTCACCTCGTTTACTAGGTTTCATATTTTTTGCAATTTCAATCACAGAATTGTCATAAAAATAAATTCCTGGAACTGCATAATTCGATTTTGGTTTTAGAGGTTTTTCTTCAATGGATATAGCATTCTGATTTTCATCAAACTCAACAACCCCATATCTTTCTGGATCATTCACATGATAAGCATAAACAATACCACCTTTAGGGTTATTATTTGCTCTTAATAATTTTGGCAATCCAGAACCATAAAAAATATTATCTCCTAAAATTAAAGCTACTTTATCTTTTCCAACAAATTTTTCCCCAATAATAAAAGCTTCTGCTAATCCATTTGGCTGTTCTTGCACAGCATATTGAAAATCACATCCTAATTGTTTTCCATCACCTATTAAACGTTCAAATAATGGTAAATCTTGCGGTGTTGATATTATTAATATTTCGTTTATTCCAGCTAATATTAATACCGAAATCGGATAATAAATCATTGGTTTGTCATATACTGGCATTAATTGTTTACTAACAGCTAATGTAAGTGGGTGCAACCTTGTACCTGACCCTCCTGCTAAAACTATTCCTTTCATATTATCGATACTTCTTTAAATACCATTCAATTGTTTTTTTTATTCCTGTTTCAAAATTTTCTTCAGCTTTCCATTCTAACTTATTTTCAATTTTTGATGCATCAATTGCATATCTAAAATCGTGTCCTAATCTATCAGTTACAAAACTAATTTGTTCTTTATAAGATGTTTCTTTTGGTATAATTTTATCTAAAACACCACAAATTATATCAACAATATATAAGTTATCACGTTCATTTTTACCCCCAATATTATAGGTTTCACCAGTTTTGCCTATTTTATAAACCAACTCAATTCCTTTACAATGATCTAAAACATACAACCAATCTCTAATGTTTTTTCCATCGCCATAAATAGGAATTTGTTCTCCAGACAAAGCTTTTCTAATAATTGTTGGAATTAGTTTTTCATCATGCTGATTAGGCCCATAATTATTAGAACAATTAGTTGTAACAACGTTCATCCCATAAGTATGATAATAACTTCTAACCATAAAATCTGAAGATGCTTTTGATGCACTATAAGGGCTATTTGGAGCATACGAAGTTTCTTCTGTAAATAAACCTGTTTCTCCTAAAGTTCCATACACTTCGTCTGTTGAAATATGATGAAATCTCGATGTTTCAAATCCTTTTTTATAATTATTTGGGGATTCCATCCAATATTTTTTTGCAACATCTAACAAGTTAAACGTTCCAAAAACATTTGTTCTAACAAATGCATCTGGATTTTTAATTGAATTATCAACATGAGATTCTGCTGCAAAATGAATTACTCCATTAAAGTTGTATTGCTTAAATAATTTTTTAATTAAATCCCGATCACAAATATCACCTTCTACAAAAGTATACCTTGAGTTCTTTTTAATTTCAGATAAATTTGAGAGGTCTCCTGCATAGGTTAGTGCATCTAAATTCACAACCTTATACTCTTTATTTTTTTCTAAAAAATGAGGAATAAAGTTAGAACCTATAAAACCTGCTCCACCAGTTATTAGAATTGTTTCCATTTTATTTATCATAACTGGTTAAATACCTATTTAATAACCTTAAAAGTAAAAACAAAACCATTAGTCCTGCACCTAAAAACGTTAATAAGAAAGCATAATTTTTTGTTACTTCTTTTATTTCAGTACCTATTGGTTGAAAACTTGAAAGAACATTGATAACTTCATACTGCGTAGCCTTTTGGGATGCTATATTTTTTAAATCCTGATTTATTCCTTTATTGGTAGTAAATAATTCTAGTTCTTTGGTCATACTTTTTTCTCCTCCTAAATCGATATTTGTGCCGGTTGTTTGCTTCTTCGCTTCTGCAACCATAACTTCTACATACACTTTTCTTAAAGAATCTACCTGAGTTAAATTTTGACGGTATAAAGAATCGGTTCTGTTTAAGTTTTCATTGGTTAATTTCTTTAACCTTTTAAAATAATTATTATTTACTACTGAAGAAATAATAACATCCCCTAATTTCTCAAAAACATCATTTTTTTTAGCTGTAACATTCAATTTATGAACCTCATAATCGTAAATCGTAAATGAATCTTTAAAATCTAGATATTCATAACTTTTTATGGTCATTGTATCTACAGATGAAATTAAATTATCATAAGAATTTATAATATCTCTATCTATAATTAAGGGTTCTATTTTAAAATCTTGAAGGGATGCTGCCCCAATTTTGTCTAAATTAAATATTTTTTGAAGTGAAACAGTATCTTTTTGTTTCACCAAATCATTGTAATAATTTACATTATTATACAATTGTCTTGTACTTTCAAAATTAGGTTTTAATAACATTTCAGATTCGAATTTCTTAGGTGTTTTTAATTCCAGAAAAAAACCTGCGATTAACCCTATAAAACCGGCAATTCCTATTTTAAGAATATTTTCTCTAAGGAAAATCAAAATAGTGATTAAAAAATGAAAAATCCCTTTAAAAATATTTCCTATAAAATTAAAAAACTTAGAAAATCCTTTTCCAATAATTACAAATAAAGAACCTAAATCTACTTCTTCTTCGTTGTTGCTTTTACTACTCTCTTTTTGTTGATTTGTTGACATTTGTTCTTTTTCTTATTATAATTTAATTCTTAAAAATTTGTTCTACTATTTTTTGAGTAATGGCATATGTTGGGGTTACGCCTGTCATTCCTAAACCTCCAGAAGCCAATGTTGCGCCTGTTTCTAATGGGTTATCAGAAGCATAATATGCATATCTAACTTTTACATCTTCAGAAATATTACCCCTAATTCTAGATGCAGATTGTATTGCTTTTTGATAATGAGCACCTTCCATTTCTAAACCAATAACATTCCAGGTAGAATCATGAAAAAACTTTAATAAATCTTTATTTTGCAATGATGTTCCTAAAACTGAAATCATAGACCCATCAAAAACTTCAATTCCAAAACCTTCTAAATCAGCTTTATCTAACTCATTTTTAAAAGGATAGTTATCTGCTGTTCCTTCAAAAATATGAGCAGATGGGATCATAATATCTCCTTTGCCTCCTTCTAGAATTCCTGCTTTACCCATTATTGATATAGATTTTACATCTAAATGAGTTTTACTGTTCTTTTTACTAGCATATGGCTTTAACAATTCATCCATTGTTTCATACGCTTGTTCACCAAAAGCATAATCCATTACAATAATTACAGCATTCTCTTCTAAAATATCTTTTTTAGAGAACGATAAAACATCGAAGTTTATTTCAGCAGTATCTATAATTTGTACATTTATATTTGTACCCGAGGTATCTTTTATATAAACAAGACCATTTAAAGAGGCAAAATCCTTTACTTTTTTCTGTAAAGGCTTACTGTCTGCGTTACTTAAAAGCTGATACAGTTCAAACCCTTTTAAATCTTTGGCTTCTTTTGGCAAAGCATTTTTTGCATATATTGAATTTAATACACTGTGCATATTTGCACTTATAATGTGTATTGGTCTCTCTAACAAACTCTTCTGATGTAAAGTTTTTTTAATATTATTGGCCCAAATTTCACCATAAATATGATGTCCAATTTCTTCTACAAGCACAGAACTAAATGTTACTGTTCTTTTATTATTTTCTATTACCTCATTTATAGCAAGTTTCCCTAACCAATAAATTAATTGAAAAAATCGATCCGGATTTTCCTTTGAAGAGAATACTTTATAAATATCTAAAACCTCATCAAAAGATCTTCCTAAAATATTACCTACATGTACAATAGTAACCTCTCTTTCTTCTGCAGTAATTGCTTTTTGATGCAGAACAGTATCCTCTAAATGTTTCCATTCTCTGGTAAAATCTTCACCATCATTTAGTGTAACTCTCTCTTGAATCTTATGAGATTCTATAAATAAAAAGGTTAAATGTGTAAGAATATCATAGATTTCAGAGCGCCCTCTGGTAATCTCTATATTCATTTGATTTTTATCTATTCTATAGCAATTTCTTCTTCTTTTTGGTGGAATAATTGAATTAAAATGTGAGCTTTTATATCCCTCATCTGCCGTTAAATTAATGTATTGGCATTCTTCTATTCCTTCAGGAAGCCGCTCTATAACATAGGTTAAGCCACTTAGCTCTATTCTTTCTTCTGCGATAGAGCCATAGATTTCTGGTCTTAGCAGTAGTAAAGATTTGCGTAAAGTTTCTCCCGAAATACCCATTGGCTTATAAAAGCCTCTACTAAACAAATGACGCATAGAAATGTATAGTTTTTCTATAGCATTGGTAGATTCTTGAGCTCTTGTTCTAGGTGTTTTATTAATTTCTGACATATGAATATTTAGATTGCAATATAAAGCTATTTCCCCGATAAAATTTCACTATATTTCTCTTCATTTTTCAGCAAAGACAATGCTTCAGAAATAGTTTTATCATTCTTTAAATTGTATTGATACACACCTTCTTTATAAAAATATCTTTCTATAATTTCTGACTTTATTAATTCTAAAATAATGTCTTTATTTTTTGATATTTCATTGATTTTATATGCTTTTATTTTTTCTGTAATTTCATTATATGCTCTTGAAATATTATTTTCTTTTGCTGATAAAAAAGCTTTTTTAAACAAAGATTCTTGAGGTATTACAAAAGTTGTATCAATTTTCAAATAGTCAACAAACTTATTAAAACTTGAATTTTTAAACTTAAAATCACTCAGATTTTCTAGTATTTTGTTTTCATAGAAGTAAAGCGTTGCAAAATCAAAAATAGCTTTTGACTTTAACAATTCTTCAGTTGTTTTATTTCTGTTAGACGTATTAATTTCAACATCTGGCATTACACCTCCACCGTCATATACTGTTCTTCCGTTGGCAGTTTTAAATTCATTAATTCCTCTATCAGAAAATTTAGGTACTTTACCTGTTTTTGAATCTCTATTCTCATAGTCTAACTCCTGAATACATCTACCACTTGGTGTATAGTATTTAGAAATTGTTAATTTTAATTGTGTGCCATAGGTGAGTTCTTTTTGACGCTGCACCAAACCTTTACCAAAAGAACGCTTCCCCATAATTACGGCTCTATCATAATCTTGCAAAGAACCACTTACAATTTCAGACGCAGATGCAGAGCGTTCATTTATTAAAACAACAATTGGTATTTCTAAATCTAAAGGATCATTTTTAGTTTTATAAGTTGTGCTCCATTTTTTAATTTTTGCTTTTGTACTCACAATTTTCCTGCCTTTTGGTAAGAAAAAATTAGAAATTCTAATCGACTCTAATAAAGAACCACCAGGATTGTAACGCAAATCAAAAACGAGCTTTGTCATTCCTTGTTTCTTTAATTTTCGATATGCCTTTTTAACTTCAGAAGATGCCTTTTCATTAAAACGCGTTAATGCAATATAACCAGTGTTTTCATCAATCATTTCTGCAAATGGCACAGCATTAATGAGCACCTTATCTCTAAAAATATCTTTTCTAAATATTTCTCCTTGTCTATTAACTTCTATAGATAATTTACTATTTGGCGTTCCTTTTAAAAGCATGGAAAGCTCCTCTACTTTTCTATTTTTTATAGATTGGTTGTCTACAGAAATAATAATATCTCCTGCTTTTAAGCCTGCTTTATCTGCAGAAAAATCTTTGTAAATTTCACTTATTTGAATCCCTTGTTCTATATAATTTACTGCAACTCCTATTCCTCCATACTCTCCTGCTCTTCGTATTCTAGCAGTTTCTACGTCTTGTTCAGTATAAAAGCTAGTGTAAGGATCTAAGTCTTTTAAGGTGTTTTTAATAGCTTTATTAGTAAATTCTGCAGGATTAATTTCATCTACATAATACATATTTAACTCTTTAAATAAAGAGTTGTAAATTTCTATTTGTTTAGCAACTTCAAAAAACTTTGATTTAAAAGAATAGGTTAAAAAAACAATTCCTATTAATAATAGAACAATGGCTTTCTTTTTAGGATTAAATGTTCTCATCGGCTTTAACTTTTACTTTATCGATAAATAGAGTTAATAGTTTCTCCATTTTTAGGTGTAAATCTTCATACTTAATTTCTTCTTTACCAATATACGAAATCATAAAAACATAAGGTTTATCTAGATTGTTGTAAACGATTTGTTTTTGTAATCTATATGTTTCCCGCATTAAGCGCTTTAACCTATTTCTGTCTACCGCTAATTTATAATTTCTTTTTGCTACTGAAACACCTACTTGACAAGGAAACTCTGATGTATGTGCTGTCTGCACATACATCATTCTTAAAGGAAAAGTTTTAACAGAATCGCCTTCAGCGTAGAGCTTTTCTATTAATTTTTTACTTTTTAAACGTTCTTGTTTTCCTAACGTATTTCTCATCTTTACAAACTTAATAGAAAACAATAACTTTTTAACAATTTCTAATCGCTAACTTTTAAAAAGTTGTGTATTTATTTTTTATGCAGCTTTACAAATAATTCGCGTCCTTTTCTGTTTCCAAAAGAATTGTAACAGGTATCCATTTTTTCTATGTTAAAGTACGGCTTAAAAAATGCAATGTATGCTTCTTTATTTCCACCAAATGGAGGCTTGTCTTTATTTAAAGGGACATTAAACATCAAACCTACTAATTTGCCATTTGGTTTTAAGAGTTCGTCCATTTTAACAACATAAGCTTCTCTAAGATTCGGATTTATGGCACAAAAAAAAGTTTGTTCTATAACTAAGTCGAACTTGTTTTCTAATTCAAACAAATCTCCCTGAATTAAATGCTTGCTCGGAAAATTAGGAATTCTTTTCTGAATATTCTCAATTGCAGATTTAGATACATCAACTACAAAAACATTTTCAAATCCGTTATTAAATAAATATTCTGCTTCATAAGAGTTTCCTCCACCAGGAATTAAAATTTTAATTTCTTTGTTTTCAAGTTGGTCAAAATATTCTTTTAATGGAGTCGAAACTTCTCCCAAATCCCAACCAATATCATTATTTAAATATCTATTCTCCCAAGCATTTGCAGATAAATCCATCTAAATTTCATGTTTTATTCTGCACAAAAATACAGTTAATTATATTTAAAATGATACCAAAAATAATGGCCAAAGAAAGTTTATTAAAATTTTAAATTTAAAGTTTCTGTAACCACTTTTTTTTCAGCATCTTTAACCTTTAAAAAAGAATACGGTCTATTTACTATTACAAAACACTAAAATCTCAATTAATTCATTTGATCTTTTGTAAAAATACAAGCACTGCATTATTTTACACTTCTATAGCAGCAATTCCTTCCCAAACTTGGGAAGCCTTAGGTTGTGGAGGTAATATTTATTTCAACCCTAAATTTTTAACTTCTTTAGAAAAAAACCATTCAGAAATTACTTTTTCATATATCGTATTAGTTGATAATCATAAGCAACCAATTGCTTTTGCTAGTATAAAAATTATTGACTTTTATTTAAAAGGAATTAAAAACGATTTAGATTTTTTAAAAAATATTGGTAGAAAACTGCATATATTTCCAAATAAAAAACCATTAAAACTTTTAATTTGTGGAAACACCTTTGTAAGCGGGGAACATGGTGTTTTTATAAAGGAAAATCAAGATAAAAAAGCAATTGTAAAAGAACTCGCAAAAAGCATTAATTATTTTGTAAATTCTAATAAAATATTTAAAAAACAGATAGATGTATTCCTACTAAAAGACTTTGCAGAAGAATCTCTTTTTATTACAGATGAGTTAAAAGATTATAAGTATCATGCATTTTCTGTAGCACCAAATATGAAACTTCAATTAGAGGAAAATTGGCACAATTTTGATGACTATTTGGCGGCAATGAAAACAAAATTTAGAGTAAAAGCAAGAAAAGTATATCAACAAAGTGCAGAACTTTTAATAAGAGAAGTTACTTTAAGTACTTTTGAAGAACAATTGCCGAAAATGACCACTTTGTACAAAAAAGTTGCTGCTAATGCTGGCTTTAATTTGGGTAATTTTAATTTAGAAACTTATAGAGATTTAAAAGAAAAGCTGGGTGACGATTATATCTTAAAAACCTATTGGTTAGAAGATAAAATGGTAGGTTTTGTCTCTGGCGTAGTAAACAAAAACTCTTTAGATGCACATTTTGTAGGCATTGATTATCAGAAAAATAGAACATATGCCATTTACCAAAGAATGTTATATGAATATATAAAAATTGGGATTAGTAAAAAATTAAAAACAATTAATTTTGGCAGGACCGCAAGCGAAATCAAAAGTTCTGTTGGTGCAATTCCCCAAGATTTAACGATGTATCTTCGTCACAAGAAAACCATAAAAAACAAAATTTTAAAGTTATTTTTGCATAAAGTTCAACCGACTCCGTTTCAACAAAAATTTCCTTTTAAAAAATAGAATAAATGCAAACTAGCCAAGAATTAATTGCCCTTTTAGACTTAAAAAATTTAGGGAACAACACCTTTAATGGAGATAGCTACACTATTGGAAGTCCGCATGTTTTTGGTGGCCAAGTTTTAGCACAAGCTGTAAATGCTGCATATAGAACCATTCCAGAAAATCGCTTTTTACATTCTTTACATAGTTATTTTTTAGAAGCAGGAGATTTAACAATCCCTATTCAGTATAAAGTAGAAGAAATGCGAAATGGCGGAAGTTTTTCTACCCGAAGAGTTACTGCAATGCAACACGATAAATCCATTTTTATTTTAACTGCCTCATTTCATAAAAAAGAAGAGGGTTTTGAACATCAAACAAATTTTGATGCGAACATAAAGCAACCAGAAGAATTATTAAGTTGGGACGATATGTTAGCACAATTTGGTGATTTCTTACCAAAATCTACAAAAGCCTTTTTAAGTGTAAAAAGACCCATAGAGTTTAAACCTGTAAGAGTTCCAAACCCTTTAGACCCAAAAGATTTTCCAGCAACAGAACAAGTTTGGTTTCGTTTAAAAGGTGAAAAAATAGATTTAGACTATAGAACAAAACAAGAAATTCTTACCTACATATCTGATTACAATGTCTTAAATACTGCTTTTAACCCTAACGGGAGTAAGTTTAGTTTTGCAAATACCCAAACAGCTAGTCTAGACCATTCGATGTGGTTTTTTAGAGATTTCGATTTTGATGATTGGATGTTATTTTCTGCCGAATCACCAAATGCATACGGGTCAAGGGGTTTGGTTAAAGGAAATATATTTACAAGAGATGGAAAACTAATAGCATCTTTTGCTCAAGAAGGGTTGTTAAGACCTGTAAAAAAGTAAGCGGTAGTAAATTTTAAAAAAATAGAAAGATGAATGATGCTTTATTATATGTGTTTACCACAAATGGATTATTGTTTTTAATTAGCATTATTTTTTGGAAATTTCCACCTAAGAAAATAAATAGTTTATATGGTTATAGAACACCGAAAGCAACTCAGAATCAACAAATATGGGATTATGCAAACACCTCTTTTAATAAAAGTTTGTTAATTTATGCAGGCATTTCTTTTCTTGCTGGCTTGGCGTTTGTAACTTTTTTAAATGCAGCACTAACCTGGCAACCCATGGCTTTTGTGTTTTTATCTATCATTGTTAGTATCGTAAAAACAGAAAAAGGTTTGACTGAAAATTTTACAGAAGAAGGAAAAAAGAAATAAACTACAGCATACTAATTAAATATACTTTGATTTTTTAAATACTTATAGTTTTCTATTTTACTAATATCTAAGATGCTATGAAACAAGAAATCTGTGGTAATTGAATCTTGTTTTTTAGATATTAGTTTTTGAATTTCTAAAGGATAGCTTTTTTTAAAATTATTAGAAAACCAGACTAACATTGCTGGGTTTTTTGAAGCATTATGCTCTTGCGCGTGCAACCATTTACCGTCTTCGCCAAGCGTTTCTCCATGATCTGAAATATAGATTAATATTGTCTTTTTAGTAGATTTTTTTAATTTCTGAATGAGCTCGTTTAAAAAAAAATCTAAATATACAATTGTATTATCGTAGGAGTTAATAAGTGTTTCTTTTTCTAAAGATCCAAAATATTTACTATTTGTAATAGGCTTAAAGTACTCAAAATTACTAGTAACCCTATTGTTATAATACCAATGACTTCCAATCATATGTAACGTAGATATTCTATTCTCTAGAGTATTATTATGCAAAGAAAAGTAGTTCAATAGAGCTAAGTCTTTTTCCTTTTTAAAACTTAAGAAAGAGTGAAATTCATCTATAATAGTTTTAGAAGTATTAGAATAAATAACATCTTTATAGCTTCTTTCTAGCGACTGATTTCCAATCCATTCTGTCTTAAAAGAAGCCTTATTTAAAACACTATAAAGACTTGTAAATTCTTGCTTTTTTTGTTTATTATCTATAGATTTATCTGTTAAAATTTGCGGAACGCTTTGTGCTGTAAAAGTATAAGGAGTAAATACTTCTTTGAAACTAATTAAGTTTTTTTGTTGAGCTAGTAACGGATTTGTATTTCTATTATAGCCGTTCAAAAATAAATGATCTGATCTAACAGACTCCCCAATAACTAGTACCACATGCAAATTTTCTTCTTTAGTACTTACTTTCGCTGTTACCTCTCTCAACTTAATACTAGACTCTTTAAAATACTTCATAGAATTAAAAAAAATACTGTATGGAAGTCTATTCTTAAATGCATCATACTTATAGTTTTCTACCACAAAAAATGTTAAAACACCTATTATTGAAATAAAAAAAAGTGGAGATGTAAGACTACTAATTCTTAATTTTTTATTGCATTTAAAAAAATAAAAAATACTAAATGAAGAAACTAAGAGAAAAATAATAAACTGATAACTAAAAACATCAATAGCAATATCAGTATTTGTTTCTAAAATTGCCTGAATCATTCCTGCTCCTATAGTAAGATCTTGAGTATATACCCAATAAGAAAAAGAAGAAACTACAATAAATAAAATTGGAAATAAAATTTTAAATATCTTATTAAATAAACTAAAGATATAAATGAAGCCGAATAAAGAAAAATGAAGCAATAAAAAATGAACGAGATAAACAAAGTTTCCTTTAGAACTTCCAAAAGGAAAATGCACGTAAGAAGCAATCGTTATAAAAACAGCAATTAAAAGATGTAACCCTAGATGAAATTTAATCTCTTGCTTCCAGGTCTTTGATTTTTCCATTCAAAATTGGTGTTTTTTTATTAATAAATATAATAATAGGATACATGATAATTATTTGTAAAAATATAAGGATTATTTTCTCAACCTCACTAAATTCAAAAGACTTTGAAGCATAAAATACTAATAAAATAAATTTAATAACTGTTAATGATCTTGTGTGCATAGCCAAAATAGGAATTGTATTTTTACCTAAAAAACCTAATAAAAAAAACTTTTTTATCCTTTTAAAAACCAATACCCAAAAACAAATTCCAATGCCTGCATTTACTAAGAATAAAAGTTCATTTCCATATATAGATCTATACATATCTACTTTATCAAAAATATTAAGTGAAATGAATAGGTGAATTAAAAACAACACTAAAAGATAAGCTATTTCATATTTCATATTAATATTTAAAATAAAACCCTTTAGATAAAATGCTGAGGCATAAAAAAATAAAGAAACAAAAGAAACATCTAAGCTCCATATAATATTAATTTTAAAAACTTTAGGTATTAAAAAACCCAAACTAATTAAAAATAAAACGGATAAAATTTGATGCTTTTTTTTTTCTAACTTTTTTATAAGTCCAAAAATTAAAAAATTAGAAAAAATAGCAGGTAAAAACCACATTGGTAGCCCCCAATTCATATACTCATGACCTCCTTGTGCATAAAAAATACCTATAAAATTTTTAAAGACACTTAAATCTAAAGTAGCAGAATCACCAAATTTTCTACCTATAAAAAACCAAAATAAAAATAATAAAAAACTCCATAAAAAGTAAGGTGCCAAAATTTGTTTAGCTCTCTTTTTTATTACTTCAAAATTTATTTTATTAGGATGCATTAATCCACTGATAAAAAAAAATAGAGGCATATGAAAACTATAAATATAGTTCTCTAAATATGGTAAGTTATGCCCGTAAATAACTAAAAGTATACCAAATCCCTTTAGTAAATCTATCCAATTTATTCTTTCTTTTTTAGGGTGTATCATTTTCTATTTATGCTAAAAATACAAAAAGTATTATAATTTATTTTAAAAGTGAAGTATTTACTCCTATTAAAAATTAACCATAAAAGAAACCGACAGATTTCTTCCTGGAGAAGCAACGCCAGATGCAAACTCTATATAGTGTTCGTTTAATAAATTATCTAACCTTGCCAACACTGAGAAATTATTATTTAATTCAAACCTAAAATTTAAACCTGCAGTAATCCAACTCGGTGAGCCAGCATATTTAAGCAAATCCTCAGTTGTATTTTCATTTACAATGGGAGTTAAATCATGATTATCTATTCCCTCTGTGATATTAAAATCTTTAATATTTTTCTTCGCGTTAAAACGAATAGCTGCACCCAGCTCAAATCTATCTACCTTATGATTTAGTTCAAACTGCCCAAATAAAGGTGGAATTGAAGACATTGGCTCATTGGTATCATAGGTTTTTCCTTTCGTATACGTTATAAAACCAGAAGTCCTCCAAGAATTAGAAATCTTACCTAAGTAATTGGCGGTAAAACCTGTAATATAAGCCTTGTCTTTATTCTGATTAGAGATAGCACTCCCAAATTCGCCATCAAACTCTACTTGCTTAATGCTTCCATTTATATTATAAACAAAATCTCTTTGAATATAATTATCTAATAAAGTGTAATAAATATTAGCACCAAAACGGAATTTTTTATCATTAAAATATTTCTGAACTCCAATTTCTGCGTTGTAAGCAAATTCTGGTGTAACACTAACATTTGGCACTGTGACAGTGCCTGCCTTTTCTCTAACCCTGCCTATATCGTCTATATTTGGAGCTCTAAAACCTGAAGATATAACACTATTTATTTGCCAGTTTTTATTAGGCTTGTATACATACCCTAATGTTGCAGTTACAGCAGAATGATTTGCTTGAATATTAGTTTCTGCTAAATGTATAAATGTTTGATCTTTCCAGGTTGCATTTAAGTTTGTATTTGTAAAACGAATACCAGAATTTAAAGTAGATTTGCTATTAATATCTTGTCTGTAATCTATGTAAGCTGCAGAGCTTAGATAGTTACTACCCCCGTCGGGATAACGAGATTGCGCTTTAAAATCATTTGAAAACCCATCTATCTCTCCGTTTACAATGTTTAATTCTTTACCGTATGCATTCGAATTCACATCATTATAAGCAAACTCAAAACCATAAGAAAGTGTTCTTCTTTTATCTGCTGTTAATGCTATTGAAAAATCTCCGTTAAGGCTAAAAACATCTACTGCTTCTTCTCTATAGAACCTATTTAAACTGCCAAATTTTCGTTGAATTCTACTTTCTTCTAAATTCTGATATGCCGCTGTTATCACACCGCTTTCCAACCAGCTTTTAGAAGGATTTAAAATTAGTTGAGTAGATGCTAAAAATCTTTTTTGTGGCCCATAGAACCATTCTGCAAATTTCAATTCTCCATCTTTCAGCTCTGCCAATCTATCAAATCTAGGGATGTCTGATGATGTTGAGTATTGAAGATTTACCTTTAAGTCAGTGTTTTTTGATAAGGGTATGAAGAATTTTTGCAAAATATCTGTTTGCTTATACCCGGTATTTCTCTGAATATTTGAATTAGAATTTTTTGTTGGGTTTTCATTGTAGTTTCCATTAATATTTTCTGAAAAGAAAAAGACCCTTCCCCAGTCTTTAAAACCATGCGAACGGTTTTTACCCGCTTTCAAATCGCCAAAGTCACTATAAGAAACACTCGTTAAGGATGCCCAATTTTCTTTCCGAATCTCCGCAGACACATTCGTTGTAACTTCCTGATTTACCGTCGAAAATCTAGAAAATAACTGACTTTCAACTTCATTTTCTTGAGATAATTTTGGAGTTTTTGTATAATAATGAATTACACCCCCCAAAGCATCAGAGCCATACACTACAGAAGAAGGTCCAAAGACAACTTCTGTTTTATCTAACATGTTTGGCGTTACCGTAATTGAGCTTTGTAAGTGTCCTTTTCTATAAATAGCATTGTTCATCCTAACACCATCAACCACCAACAAAACCCGGTTAGACTCCATACCTCGAATTACAGGACTTCCTCCACCAAATTGAGATTTCTGTACTTTTATACCCGGTATTGTTGCTAATAAATCTGCAGATGTTTGCGGTGATACTTTCTGTATATCTCGTGCATTTAAAACAGCAATTTGTTCTGCAATTCTAGCTGTTTTCTCTTCTTTTTTAAACAGAGAAATTACTACTTCATCTAACTGTTCTGATTCTTTAGTTAAATAAATAATGTAATTTTTAGATTTAATAATAGATTTTTTTATTCTTAAAACCGCATAGGAAAGATGTGAAAAAACTACAATCTCATTATTTTTAAATTCAGAAATATCTGCAAATCCATTAATATCTGTAGTTATATTAATAGTTTCTTTATCGTTAAAAATACTACTATTTTTAACGATTTTACCAGTTTGCTGATCTAAAACTTTTACTTTTTGTGCAAGCATAAATCCACTGATAAAAAAAATAATTGTAAAAAATAAATTTTTCATTAATTAAAAACTGCTTCTAAAATTTGTAACGATTTCGGTTTCCTAAATCCATCCAAATGTAATTCAAAATATCTGATTATAATCTGTAATACAAGCTGCCTTTCATTTTTACTAAAAGACACATCTTCAATTGTATCAAAAGTTATGCCTAACAGCTTTTTAAATTGATAAAATTCGTTCCCAGAAATAATATTTTTATGACCTGTTGGTTCTGAAAAGTTTCCATTTAACAAATCAAAACCCAAAAGTGTGGCTTCTGACGTGTTTGGGTAGAAACCCAAAAAATGGGCAGCATTTAATAAAAACAGTAAATGAAAATTAGCTATTTTATCATGAGCATCTAACCATATTAAACCCGCTTCTAAATAAGTGTAAAAATCTTCATTCTTTTCTTCTTCTTGTATACTATTAGAAAATACTTCAGACATAAACAACACCACAGATTGTTTTACAATGTCTCTATAAATTGTTTTGTAAGGGTTTAAAATTTGAACTTCTTTTAGAGTATTAAGCGAACTTTTAGAACTATGATTTGCAACCAAAATTAACTGTGTTAATGGCTGAAAATAAGCGACTTTAATTCCGCCTTTTTTTGCTTTTAAAATACCTTTTATAATATAAGATTTGATACCTTCTTGCTCAGTATAACATTTCACTATTAAACTAGTGTCGCTATATTTTAAGCTACTTAGCACAATTGCTTTTGTGGTTATGGTAGCCATCTAATTAATAATAGCAATTTTTGTGACAGCAGTTTCTGATGCATCATCATTACTAAGTAACACAATATAAATACCAGAAGCTACCTTATTTCCTGCCAAGTTTCGTTTATTCCAAACTACTTTTCCCCCTTGCAGTTCTTGCCCTTCTATAACATTTGTTTCATGCACTAAATTTCCAGCAACATCAAGAATTTTTACATTTATTCCTTTTGGTAAATGGGTACCATTCCTTCCGTCTATAGTAACAGTTAAATGATTTTTAAGCGCAGGATTTGGATATGCGTAAACAGCCTCTAATACATCTCCAAAAGGTGCAACATTGCTATTGTAAGCAACAATGCCCTTATCTGTTGCAAAATAAACTTTACCTGCTTCTTTGTCTATACTAATTTTTAAAATCCTATTAGAGGGCAATGGTGAGTTTTTTTTACTGAAAATTGCAATTGTAGTTTGCCCGCTTGGATTTGTGCAAAGAACACCTCCTCTGTCTGTGCCAAACCACTTATTATCTGCCCCATCTACTACAATAGAATTAATTGTTTGGTTACCTAATAGACGATCTCCAAAACCATTTTCATCTCCATTAATAACAACAGGTTGCGCATTTGTAGCTACCTCTTCAAAAACACCAGATGCATTGCTATACACTACCAATCCAGATTTGGTACCCAACCAAATTCTATTACTTCTATCTACAGCAATAGTTCTTACGTTTAAATCTGGCAAATTCCCCTCATTAGGTGTTGCAATTAAAGCTTTTTTTCGGTTTCCGTTTTCATTATAAACATAAGCTCCATTTCGCCTAGAACCTATCCAAATACTATTATTTCGATCTACAACAACTTCAGTTAAGCCAATTGCTATCTTATCCTTTGTTAGAGAAGATAAATCTATACTAGACCATTCTTGACTATTACTAAGTTTCTTAAGCTCATTAGAGCCGGCAATACTAGTAACCCATAAATTACCAAGATCATCAAAAGCAGTTCCTGAAACACGAATGGTTACTTTTGAATCAGTTAAATTTGTATCTTCTATTGTACTGTTTTTGTGATTATAAAATTCTATTACTTCATTATTTTCAACAACTAAAAGTCCTCCAGTTGCTTGAGAAGTTATATTTTCTGTGCTCCCAAAAGAACTTATATATACCTTGTTTTTTGCATTTATATCTATTGTTACATGATTTAAATCTTTTATTGGCAAATTAGAATCGTATTTTGTATTTATCCAACTTTCTCCATTAAAGTTGGAAAAACCTTGTTTATTAAAACTAGGTGCATAAGTACCATCATACCCCCCGTAAACAACCCATAAATCATTGTTTTGAGCAGTAATAGAGAAAACAGCATTGGATAAAGGACCCTCAGGATGTATTTCTGAATAAGTAGTAGGTTGAGAAATTGTTGTCTCTAAAATTCCAAATTCTTTAGTTGCCAAAAAAACCATATCATCTTCAAAAAAAGCAGTATTTAGTGAATAATCATACTCTAAATCTGAAGTAAACTCCTGAACTAAATTCATAGAACTGTCATAAATTCTTGCTTCTTTATCTAAAGAAATACATAGGTTTGTATTCGTAGATTTTATGTTTTTTATTTCTTTGTTAAAGTTTACTTTTTCAGTTAAACTAGCTCCATCAAAAGTAAATAGTTTTGAATTTTCTATAACATATAAATCATTTTTAAAAGTAGTAACCCCTTTAAAATCTCTACCATTAAATAACCGCTGCCAATTATTAAAGTCTATTAATAAGTTACTTGTTATATCTGCTTTAAAAACACCCTCTTCTGTTGCTGCATAAATAATATCATTCGAAATTATCGTCTCGTTTATTTTTACGGAAGAAGAATTATTTCCAATAAAATAAGTATCACCAAACTCTAATTTTTCTATATCATAAACAACCACTGCAAAAGGCGTGGATAAATAAAGTTTGTTATTGAATTCAGAAATATGATTGATGCTTTTCTCTCCAGATTGATTAAAATTAACAATATCTGATGAAATAGTAATAGAACCGTCATCGTCAATAACCTCTACTAACCCATTTTCATAACCAATAACAACTCTATTAAATGTTTCATTATAATAGATTGCAGAAGTTGTTTCACCGGACAAACCTTGTATCGAAGAAATTTTATTAATTTCACCACTTAAAACATTATACGTAAAAATTGCATTATCTGTTAATGCGTAAATTATAGTATCTACCTTTGTAAAGTCTTTTACATTATTATAGGAGTAAAAATCTTCCCAAGAAGCACTATAATCTGTTTGTGCAGATATTACTAGAGAAAAAAGTAATATGTAAAGAGAAAAGATTTTTTTCATTAAAAAATTTTATAATTCAAAGATATTTATTTATTGTTACAATAACGCTAAAACATACTACATTAGTACAAAATTGAATCAGATTTTATGAGCTTAGAAATAGAAAGAAAATTTTTAGTAAAAAACTTAGATTTTAAAATAGAAAGTTTTGAAAAGAAATATATTAAGCAGGGATATTTAAACGCTGATAAAAATAGAACCGTACGAGTAAGAGTTTCTAATACCAAAGCTTTTTTAACCATTAAAGGAAAATCTAACAAAGCGGGTACTACAAGATTTGAATGGGAAAAGGAGATAGCTCTTTCTGAAGCTAAAGAACTGCTACTTCTATGTGAACCAAGCATTATCGAAAAACACCGCTATTTAATAAAAAAAAGAAAGCATACTTTTGAAGTGGATGAATTTTTAGGAGATAACTTAGGTTTAATTGTTGCAGAAATAGAGTTGAATTTTGAAAATGAGACATTCGATAAACCAAATTGGTTAGCCAAAGAGGTTACTGGAGTATTAAAATATTATAATTCTAGTATCAGTAAACTTCCATTTAAAAACTGGTGATTGTATAATAAAAATCTAGTACAAGAAATAGATTGCCAAGAAGTGACTAAAACTTCCTAACAGAACAAAAAGATGAAAAATTGCATGGTTGTACGGTAGTCTTTTTATCATATACAATATGGCTCCAATACTGTAAAACACGCCTCCTATAAATAAATAGTTTAAACTAAAAGTAGATAGGCTTTCTATTAAAGGGTTTATAAAGAAGACAACTTGCCACCCCATTAGTAAGTACATTGCTGTAGATAATTTATCAAATTTACCTGTAAAGAATAATTTCAGAACAACACCAACTAATGCAAAAATCCAAACAAAAACAAACATATAGTTTCCTAAACTAGAGTCTAAACCCACAAGGGTAAAAGGTGCGTAACTGCCTGCAATTAGAACATAAATTGCTGCATGATCAACAATGTTTAGCTTTCTCCTCTTCTTAGGCACGGTTGATGCATGATAAAATGTGGAAGCTGCGTATAATATAATTAGGCTAAAACCATAAACTATGAAGCTTGTAGGTTTCCAAAAACCATCAAAATTAAATGATTTTATAACTAAAAAAGGAAAAGCAATAATGCTTAATAATAAGCCAAAAGCATGAGACCAAATATTTAATTTTTCTTCAATTTTACTATAGGTGTAGTTTAGTTTTTCACTCATCTTTTTCTATTTGTATCTTTCATATATTCAGCATCTTTTTCTAATTCATTGTAAATAAGATGAAATGTTTTATCTTTTAAGACCTCCATATCTTTTCCCAAAGACAAACCTTTTGTTTCTATAAAATTTTGCTGGTGTATTCTTAAAGTACCTGGTCTTCCCTTAAAAACATCCCAAGAAAAAAAACGCTTACAGTCATAATAAACTTGAGGAATAATTGGTATTTCAAACTCTATTGCTAAACTAAATGCTCCTTTTTTAAAAGGTGCTAAAATCACGTCTTCAGTAGGCACTAATCCTTCTGGGAAAATAGCCATACTCACCCCATTTTGTAATCTTTTTTTAGCCATTTTAAAAACACGTTTTCTACTTTCTACGCTACTCCTGTCTACCAAAATTGCTGTTCTCTTATAAAAAAAACCAAAAACAGGAATTCTTGCCAATTCCTTTTTACCTACAAATACAATTGGTTTTTTACTCAAAGCAATTAACACAAAAGGATCTAACAAAGAACCATGATTTGGACAATACATATAGCTTTTATTAAGATCTATATTTTGATTTGATTCAAACTTTAAGCGAAAGCCCATTCCATGAATTAATATTCTAGAAAGAATTCTCGCAAATTTCCAAAAGATATGATAATGCTCTTCTTTAAATGAAAATATTAATAAAAAAGGGAAGAACAGTACAAGAGAAATAAACATTAAAATGCCAAACCACATTCGCCAGATTAAAAATAAAGGAACTTTTATAAATTTCACAGAATATATTATAATTTTCAATAGTTTATTTAAAAGTCAAAAAAATGAAGTTTCTAATTCTTAATTTAAACCTCAATTAAGTGAACAAAAATACTAATATTCTTTTTGTTTATTGATTTTCCTAATCAAAACCTTATTTTTGCTTTCATAGATTGTTCTAACACCTTACTTATTTGTATTTTGTGCTGATTAGAAGAACTTAAATATCTAACGATTATAAAGGTATCAAAAATAAAAATTAATGTCAAGAATTTTAACAGGTGTTCAAAGTACAGGAACACCGCATTTAGGGAATTTACTGGGCGCCATATTACCAGCAGTAGAAATGGCAAATAACCCAGAAAATGAAGCGTATTTATTTATTGCAGATATGCATTCTTTAACTCAAATTAAAGACGGAAAAGAATTAAGAGAAAACACCTACAGCACTGCTGCAACTTGGCTAGCCTGTGGTTTAGATATTAATAAAACTGTTTTTTATAGACAGAGTGATGTTCCTCAAACGGCAGAACTAACTTGGTATTTAAGTTGCTACTTTCCTTTTCAAAGACTAACATTAGCTCATAGTTTTAAAGATAAATCAGACCGATTAGGAGATGTAAATGCTGGGTTATTTACCTATCCAATGCTAATGGCGGCCGATATCTTACTGTATGATGCAGAAATTGTTCCTGTTGGTAAAGATCAGTTACAGCATTTAGAAATGACAAGAGATGTTGCCAGTAGAATAAATAACGTTCTAGGAGAAACATTGGTTTTACCAAAAGCAAAAATACAAGAACACACAAAATTAGTTCCAGGAATTGATGGTGAAAAAATGAGTAAATCTAGAAACAATACCATCAATATTTTTCTTACAGATAAAAAATTACGCAAACAAATTATGGGAATTAAAACCGATAGCTTGGCCTTGGAAGATCCAAAAAACCCTGATACTGATAACGTATTTGCTTTGTATAAACTACTAGCTTCAGCTACTCAAACTAAAGAAATGAGAGCAAATTATGAAGGTGGAAATTATGGTTATGGTCACGCAAAACAGGCTTTATATGAGTTAATCATAGAGAAATTTGCAACGGTTAGAACAAAGTACAATCACTTCATGGAAAACAAACATGAGATTGATGAAGCACTAAGCATTGGAGCAGAAAAAGCAAGCGCAACAGCAAGCAAAGTTATAAAGAGGTTACGGAAAAAAATAGGGTATTAATAAGCACTACTATTGAAACATAAAATAGTTATTTAATCTTCATAGATTTTGCAATTGCTTCTAACTCAAACAAAAAAGCTCTTTTATTAACGGAAGGAGCATACGTAAAACCTTCAAAAACGATAATCCTATTCTTCTTCTTATCAACTACAGAGTAATTTAAAAATGGTCCTGCCATAAAATCATTTTTCACTTCCCATTTACCTCTTGTTTCAAAAGTTTTTTTACCATCTAAAACAACCTCAGACGTAAAAGGTGTGTATGCCTCTTCAGTAATCATATGCATTGTTTCTGGATCTGTGCCAGGTATGTACTTTTTACCAATATTATTTCTAACTGCAATAATATTTTCAGCAATTTTAGTTTCGTCTTTTATAGGAACTGAATACACTAAAATATTATTACTCCCTGTTTTTGCAATTCCGCTAGTTAAGTGTTGTCGTAACCATAAGAAATCTCCAGTATCATCTACGGTTTTAAAATTTTCTGGAGCAGTAAAAGAAACGCCTAAATTTTGAAGTGTCTTAAATTGAGAATCATCTAATTTCTTCCTCTTAAAAATATTCTGAGTCATTAATATATCCGAAGAGATATAAGCGTCTATAATTTCTTTTTTATGCTTATTAAATATTTTTATAATGCTTGCATCATCTATTCCGTAAACATAAATAATAATTTGGGGTTGGGCATATACATTCTTTTTTATATAAAAATCTTCTTTTTCACCCTTACCTATAATTAGAATATTTCTAGAAACCTTCATCATAGAGTTAAAACCATTTGGCGCAATCTGAGAGACCGAAAGTATGGTTTCTGGCTGGGGCAAACCTACCATCATCTCACCAAAAGAATTTCTAATTGCAGAACCTACATCTCCGTTCCAGTCGCTAGCTTTATTAACTACCATTACTTTATTTACTTTCCCAAGAGAATTTCTTAACACAAACTTATCTGTTCCTGTGCAAGAAGTTAGTAAAACTGCTACAATAAATATTGAAAATAAATTTTTCATAATTAGCTTTTATAAATTTTAAGTTTAGTTCCAGGCTTTAAACTTTTAACATTCCAAATATTGTTCCACTTTTTAATTTAATCCATAGAAACATTCTTGAATTTTCTAGAAATTGTTTAAAGTGAGTCTCCTTTTCTTACTCTGTAAGTTTTAAAACTACCTTTCTTATTTGATATTTCTCTATTTTTTTACTGATAAAGCCTTTAATTTAGCTTTTGTAATTGCTATCTTCTTTGGGTAAATACTTAAACGTTGACCAATTTTTAATCTACTGTTTTTCAACCTATTCCAACGTTTAATATCACTTACTCTTACCCCAAATTTATTTGCAATTCTCCCTAAGAAATCTCCATTTTTTACCTTGTACCGGATGCGTTTATCTAATTCAAAATACTTAGGCAATGGCTTTTCTCTTTGAGCGGCATCCTCGTCAGCTAAAGCATAAATTGCTTGCTCTTTTTCTATGAAATTGAAAGCATTTTTTCTTGGTAGCGTAATTGTATAATTTTTCCCTTCAACAAAAGGAATAATATCTAATTTATAAGAAGGATTTAAAAACTGAATTAACTCTAAACTAATACCTGTAATTTCTGAAACATGATCAAAACTTATGGTCTTTTTTACATGTAGCGTGTCTGTTTCAAAATAACGAATTTGCGGAGCTTCTGCAATTAATTGATGCTCTTTTTGATATTCAAATAAATACATAGTTGCATAAAATGCGGGCACGTAACTAGCAGTTTCTCTTGGTAAAAACGGACGAATATTCCAGTAATTTCTGTAACCTCCAGAACGTTTAATCGCCTTAGCAACATTTCCTGGCCCAGAATTGTACGCCGCTAAAGCCAAATCCCAATCGCCAAAAATAGTATACAAATCTGACAAGTATTCGCAAGCGGCAATGGTTGCCCTAACAGGATCTTGACGCTCATCTACATAAGAACTTACCTTTAATTTGTACTGTACGCCGGTTGGATACATAAATTGCCATAAGCCCGTTGCACCTACTTTAGATTTTGCAGTTGGATTTAAAGTGGACTCTACAATTGCTAAATACTTCATTTCTAAAGGAATATCATATTGGTCTAGATATTTCTCGAACATTGGAAAATAATACGCTGCCTTCGCCATTAAAGCAGGGTAGTATCTTTTACGATACTTTAAATAAGATTTTATTACTTTTTCTAATGCAGGATTGTATGCAATGTGAAAAGGTGTTTTGGCATTAATATTGTGAAGTCTTGCTTTTAAAATTTCTGTAGATAATTTCATATCAGAAACATCATTTTCTTCTATATCATTTATTATATAAGTTGATTTTTCATACAACGGAGACTTATATTTAGTATCCATTAATAAGCTATCAATTAAGACAATATCATAATCTGAAAACAAACCTTTTGGTATTATTTTCTTTGAAAACACTGTATTTGGTGTTTGTGCAAAAAAACAAGAAGTGCACAATAGTATTAATAAGAATTGTTTCATTACAGTTTTATATATCTAATTCAACTACAATTGGGCAATGATCAGAATGCTTTGCTTCTGATAAAATATAGGCTCTAGAAATGCTGTTTTTTAAGGGTTCTGAAACCATTGCGTAATCCAAACGCCATCCTTTATTATTAGCTCTTGAATTGGCTCTATAGCTCCACCAAGAGTATTCTTGTTTCTCTTGATTTAAATATCTAAAACTATCTACGAATCCGCTTTTTATAAAATCTCCCATCCATATTCTTTCCTCTGGTAAGAAACCAGAAACACCTTTCATTTTAGGGTTGTGAATATCAATTTCTTCATGACAGACATTGTAGTCTCCGCAAATAACTAAATTCGGAATTTCTTGTTTCAATGTATTGATGTACTCCTGAATTTCATCCATATAATTCAGCTTAAACTTTAGTCTATCTAAATTTGTTCCTGAAGGTAAATACATGCTCATTACAGAAACAGTATCAAAATCTACACGAAGATTTCTACCTTCAAAATCCATTGTTTCTATTCCTGTACCATATTCAATATGGTTTGGCTTTTCTTTACAAAGTATAGCAACAGAAGAGTATCCTTTTTTCTGAGCAGAGAACCAGTAATGATACTTATATCCCGCATTTTCAAACTCAGATAAATCTAATTGTTCTTTGTGTGCTTTCGTTTCTTGAATGCAAATCACGTCTGGCTTTGCAACCTTTAACCAATCTATAAAACCCTTTTTTAAAGCAGCTCTAATTCCGTTTACATTGTATGATATTATTTTCATAATAAGTGCCTCTTAAATTTTAAAGTAAATGAAATTATTAATCTAATCCTATTGGTTCTTTTAGAAAGAGCCAAGTAATTTGTTTTATTTTACCTTTTTCTGTTTGAATAATTTTCTTTCTTGGTGATAGTATAAAAGCTAAAAGGAGACTTCCGGATGTTTCTAATATAATGTTATCTATTTCGAATAGTTGATCAAAAATAAGCATAAACACCACAATTAAAATCGGGTATATTAACCAATATACTGTCTTAAATAGTTTCATATTACTTCAATATTTTTTTATAAAACAGCCAAGTAATCTGCTCTTTTGTACCGGTTTGATTGTCTATTTTTTTTACTCTTGGAGATAAAATAAAGGCCAATCCTAAATTTATAGTGACTGTGTATACATTAGGTTCAAAGCCTATTATTTTATAAATAATTAGCCCAAATAAAATTATTAATATTGGGAATATCAACGGAATAAAAGGCTTTATTTTTTTCATACTAAATAGCCATTTCTGGTATTTCACCATTTACAATTAATGTTCCTTCAGTGGCATTCTGAATTGCCTCAACAGAAACCCCAGGAGCTCTTTCTAATAAATAAAACGCATTGTCTTTTACTTCTAAAACAGCTAAGTTAGTAACCACTTTTGTAACACAACCAACACCTGTTAAAGGCAAAGAACATTTTTTTAAAATCTTAGATTCTCCGTGCTTATTTGTGTGCATCATTGCCACAATAATATTTTCTGCAGATGCAACTAAATCCATTGCACCTCCCATTCCTTTTACCATCTTTTCTGGAATTTTCCAGTTGGCAATATCTCCATTTTCAGAAACTTCCATTGCTCCAAGAATTGTAAGATCTACGTGTTTCCCTCGAATCATAGCAAAGCTCATTGAAGAATCAAAAAAACTTGCTCCTGGCATCGTGGTAATTGTTTGCTTTCCTGCATTTATAATATCAGCATCTTCTTCTCCGTCAAAAGGAAAAGCACCCATGCCTAAAACTCCGTTTTCAGACTGAAACTCTACTTCTATATCTTCTCTTACATAGTTTGCAACTAATGTAGGAATTCCAATACCTAAGTTTACATAAAAACCGTCTTGAACTTCTTGAGCAATTCTTTTTGCAATGCCAATTTTGTCTAAAGCCATACCTATTGTTTTTGTCTTACCGTTCGTTGTTCAATTCTCTTTTCATAATTTTTTCCTTGAAAAATTCTTTGTACAAATATTCCTGGAATATGAACATTGTTTGGGTCTAACGCTCCAACTTCAACCATTTCTTCAACCTCTGCAACTGTAATTGTTGCAGCTCCGCACATATTAGGATTAAAGTTTCTAGACGTTCCTTTAAAAACTAAATTCCCAGCTGCATCCCCTTTCCAAGCTTTTACAAAAGCAAAATCTGCTTTAAAGGCAGGCTCTAAAACATACATTTTACCATCAAATTCTCTTGTTTCTTTTCCTTCGGCCACTTCAGTACCGAAACCTGCAGGTGTGTAAAATGCAGGAAAACCTGCTTGTGCAGCTCGGCATTTTTCTGCTAAAGTTCCTTGTGGTGTTAGTTCTACTTCCAATTCTCCAGAGAGCATTTGTCTTTCAAATTCGTCATTTTCACCAACATATGAAGAAATCATTTTTTTAATTTGCTTGTTTTGAAGTAACAAACCTAAACCAAAATCATCTACACCAGCATTGTTAGAAATACAAGTTACTTCTCTAACATCTAATCTTACTAATTCTGAAATAGCATTTTCAGGAATTCCGCACAAACCAAAACCACCTAGCATAAAAGTCATTTTACTTTTTACATCAGCCAAAGCTTCTTGTACATTCTTTACTTTTTTATTAATCATATAATTCTTTATTATGACTTATATTCAAATGTTTTTTACTCATCTCAAAAATTACATCATTGAACACCTTTACAAAGGATCAAAGAAGTTTTAAAAATCGATATCTTCTTCTATTACGATAACTTTTTTTTCATTCTTCTTTTTCTCATCTAACTCATCTAACTCACCTTTCTCATCTTCTTCCTTCTCTATCTCCCCGCAATTAATGTTTATTGATAAATTCTCTGGTTTCTCAAACTCTTCTTGACTAATATTTAAACTTTCATCCGCATAGCATTTTTTCAAAAACAAAGCAAATGAAGGCAAAGACATTGTTGCACCTTGACCTTTAGCAATCCCTTCAAAATGAGTAGCTCTATCCTCTCCACCCGTCCAAACTCCAGTTGCTAAATTGGGTACAATTCCCATAAACCATCCATCAGATTGGTTCTGAGTAGTACCTGTTTTACCAGCTATTGCATTTGTAAATTCATAAGGGTATCCTGTAACATATCCTGGTTTCTCCCAAGGCAAACGCAAACGAATACCAGAACCATATTGTGTAACACCTTCTAATAAATTTAAAACTACATAGGCAGATTCTTCGCTTAAAACCTCTGCTGTTTTAGGTCTAAATTCTTCTAAAACAGTTCCGTTTTTATCTTCTATTCTTGTAATAATCATTGGACTTACGCGCAAGCCTTTGTTTGCAAAAGTAGAATAAGCGCTTACCATTTCTAATAGTGATAATTCTACAGCTCCTAAAGCAATTGAAGGGTTTGCACGAATTCTACTTTGTATACCAGCAGCTTTTGCCAAACGCACTACGTTTTCTGGAGAAACCCTATCTATTAATCTCGCCGACATTGTGTTTACTGAACCTGCTAAACCTTCTTTTAGGGTTAACATACCTCCATATTTATCTCCAGAGTTTTTTGGTTTCCATTCTTCTGGAATTCCATATTTTCCTTTGGGAATTGTGTATGGAATGTTCGGAAAAGAATCACACGGAGATAATTTTAATTGATTAATTGCTGTTGCATATACAAAAGGTTTAAAAGTAGAACCAACTTGTCTTTTTTGTTGTGCAACCGCATCAAACTTAAAATGTTTATAATTTATGCCACCAACCCATGCTTTTATGTGACCAGTTTGTGGTTCTATTGACAATAAACCAGAGCGTAAAAAGTATTTATAATATTTTATAGAATCATTTGGAGACATAATGGTATCTAAATCACCCTTATAAGAAAACACGCTCATTTTTATTTTCTTTTTAAAGACCTTTTCTATGTATTTTGATGATTTACCTGCAGACTTTAAACGCTTATATCTATCGGAGTTTTTCTGAGCTCTGTTTAGAATTGTATTAATTTGGCTTTTTTCCAGATCATAAAAAGGAGCTAATTTATTGCTTTTTTGTTCTTTAAAAAAGTAAGACTGCAAATTAGACATGTGCTCATCTATAGCTTCTTCTGCATATTGTTGCATTCTAGAATCGATGGTTACAAAGATTTTTAAACCATCTTCAAAAATATTATACTGTTCTCCGTTTGGTTTTGGATGCTCTTGCACCCATGTGCGCATTATTTTTTGTAAATGTCCTCTAAAATAAGTTGCAGAACCATCTTTATGACTCTCTTTATGAATATCTAAACCTAAATCTAATTTTTGTAAAGAGTCTTTTTCGACGGTTGTAATAAAATCACTTCGTGTCATTTGCTTTAACACCACATTTCTACGCTGTTTTACTTTTGCTTCTCTTCTTAAAGGATTAAAATAAGAGGAGTTTTTCAACATACCAACAAGCATTGCAGCTTGGTCTATCTTCAATTCTTTTGGTTCTTTTCCAAAGTAAATTCTAGATGCAGAACGTATTCCTACTGCCTGATTTAGAAAGTCGTATTTATTCAAATACATAGCAATAATCTCATTTTTAGTATATTGCTTCTCTAATTTAGTAGCTACAACCCACTCTTTTGCTTTTTGCAACAATCTTTTAAATATATTTTTTGATGCTCTACCAGTAAACAACATTTTAGCCAATTGTTGTGTAATTGTGCTTGCACCTCCACTTCCTGGTTTTAGAACTGCTCTTGCTGTTCCTTTAAAATCGATGCCAGAGTGCTCATAAAAACGTTCATCTTCTGTTGCAACTAAAGCATTTACCAAATTCGTTGATAATTCTTTAAATTTTATCGGAGTTCTATTTTCTTTAGCATACTTGCCAATAGTTTTTCCATCAATAGAAATAACTTCTGTTGCTAAGTTTGTTTGCGGATTTTCTAATTCTTCAAAGGAAGGCAACGTATCAAGAGGGTCCCAGGCAGTGTACAAAAACAATACTAAAACAAGTGCAAATCCTCCTAAAATAATTCCCCAGAACCATTTTAAATATTTTTTAAAACTAGTTGTCTTCTTCTTAGCCATTATTCATTTATTTTTTCAATACTAAAACCAATGTCTTGCAATCCATATAATTTCTCAATAGCATCAATTTCTCCGTTTTTTCTCATTGCATGCCTTATGTCTAAGACATAATTTCCGGAAACAGGAAAAACCTTATATTCTTTATAAAATAATTTGTTTTCTTTTATTTCAGAAAAGCCATTGCCTAAAAACATTCCAGAAATGTCTGCCATTTCATAATGTAACGTATCAATAACCAAAGTATTATTGGGAAATTTTAGTTCTGTAATGATATATAAATTACTAAACTCATAATCGTTATTATTTCGAATATTGATATATAAATTCTTCGGTAAAATGGTGTCTTTTACTTCAAAAGCAAACTCAATTTTTTCTCCAGATTTCCAAAAACTATTTTCTAGTGTTTTGTATTGGTTAAATTCTAAAATATTATCACAAGAAAACATTAAAATTAAAACTAATAAAAAAATTGAAAATTTACTTTTCTGAATCGTTTCCATTTTTTGGACCGTTATTATTACGATTTTTATTATTACTTCTCGGTTTATTTGGCTTTTTCACATCTCCCTTAGGCTGATTCTGATTTGTATTAGCGTTCGGATTGGTGTTTTTTTCAGCACTAGGTCTTGGTCTTGGTCTAGGTTTTTGTTTGTTCTGCTGCTGCGGTTGTCCTTGAGACTGTTCCTTATTTTGAATCTGTGGTTTATTCTCTTGCTTTGCCTGCGGTTTTTTTCTAGGGTTTAGCTTGTTTTGCGTCTTGCTTACAAGTGCACCAACAGGTTTTTTCTTATTATTATTTTTATTATTCCTTCTGCGCTTACTTGTTTTTGGCGCATCAAAACGTGTTAGACTGTCTTGCCCAACTGCATCCTCAAAATCTACCTTTTCTGGCAATACAACATCTGCTTCATATTCTTCTAAAGAGATCGATTTTTCGTTATTTTTATTTAGTGCTATTATTTCTAGAACCTGCTCTAATGTTAAACGAAACCATTTAAAGCGTTCTTCTTTGTATGTATACCAAAGATGATTTTTAAAAATATCCATCTTTACAAATACTGCTTCTCCTTTTTCAGTTTTTAACACCAAATCTTGCTTTGGAAACGTTTTTAAAGCATCTAAATACGTGTCTAATTCAAAATTTAAACAACATTTTAATTTACCACATTGTCCTGCCAACTTCAAAGGATTTAAAGATAATTGCTGGTAACGGGCTGCAGATGTTGTTACTTTTCTAAAATCTGTTAACCATGTAGAACAACACAATTCTCTACCACAAGATCCAACACCTCCTAAACGAGCTGCTTCTTGCCTTGCACCTACTTGTTTCATTTCTACACGAATAGAAAAAGCACCTGCTAAATCTCTAATTAGTTGTCTGAAATCTACTCTACTTTCTGCTGTGTAATAAAAAGTGGCTTTATTCCCATCTCCTTGATATTCCACATCAGAAAGTTTCATTTGTAGACCTAAGCGGCCTAAAATTTCTCTTCCTTTTCTCTGAGTCTCTTCCTCTTTAGCTCTAGATTGTTGCCAAATATCGATATCTCTTTGAGAGGCTTTTCTGTAAATCTTCTTTACATCTTCATGATCTTCGGTAATTTTGCGCTTTTTCATTTGCACTTTCACCAATTCTCCTGCTAAAGAAACAGTACCAATATCGTGTCCTGGAGAACCTTCTACTGCCACAATATCACCCATAGTTACGGGTAAATTATCTGGGTTTTTATAAAAATGTTTTCTTCCGTTCTTAAAGCGAACCTCAAAAATATTAAATTTTTCTTGTCCGCTAGGCAATGTCATGTTAGACAACCAATCGAAAACAGCCAATTTATTACTACCGCTTCCGCAGGTTCCTGACCCACAATTACCATTACTTTTACAACCTTTTGGTACACCATTTTCTGTTGTACCACAGCTTCCACATGCCATGTGATTTATATATTATTATAGTTGCTACGGTTGGCTGTTGATTTCTAGCGCGCTACTACTAAAAACTAACACCTACACTAACCTCTATTTTGGGTTCATAATTTGATTATCAAGCAGCTATAAAAAAGCAACGTAACAAAGTCTAATCAGCTAATATAAGAAATCTGACCGAGAAGTGAAAGGGATTTTTTTGACAAAAAAAATACCTCAAAACTGAGGTATTTAAATTTTATATTTTTATAATTATTTCTTAAATTTTAAAACTTTGCTTCTACCTTTTTTGAATATTTTATTACTATTACCTTTACCCTTTCTTAACTCTTTTTGCTCCTCAAAAGATAACTGAATTACTTCTTGGCAGTCTGTAGAACAAGTGTTTTCCATCTTTTCTGAACAACTATCACATTGAATGAATAATAAATGGCAGGCTTCATTTGCACAATTTGTGTGCTCATTGCATGCTTCTCCACATTGGTGACAATTAGAGACTACATCATCTGTAATTTTTTCTGCTCTTCTGTGGTCAAACACAAAATTTTTACCAATAAATTTATTTTCTATTCCTTCGGACTTTACTTGACGTGTGTAGTCTATAATTCCGCCTTCCAGCTGAAAAACATTTTTAAATCCTTTGTGCTTATAATAAGCAGATGCTTTTTCACAACGAATTCCACCAGTACAATACATCAATAAATTTTTATCTTCTTTATTGTTTTTTAAATCTTCTTCAATAATATCTAAAGAATCTCTAAAAGTATCTACGTCTGGT
>Ga0115008_10000268_pt1 | contig 36865 bp, 33 predicted proteins | sample FraStrMetagenome_FD_87164 | JGI IMG/M metagenome (GOLD analysis project Ga0115008, IMG submission 87164) | Marine eukaryotic phytoplankton communities from Arctic Ocean - Fram Strait ARC3M Metagenome | ecosystem: Environmental > Aquatic > Marine > Oceanic | place: Fram Strait | collected... | reverse complement strand
GTTTAATAATAGACCGGCCCTAATTTCATCTGCTTTTTTACCTTTGATTTTCTGAATGGATTCTAAGCCCAATAAAAGTGCTTTTTTTGACTCTTGGTATTCGTTTTTATAAAAATGAATATTAGACAATGCATTATAACCAGTCGCTAAAGAATAGCTATCTCCAATTCTTTTTTCTATTTCAATAGATTTTAATGTAAATTCTTCAGCTTTTATATAAGCACTATCTCTAGTATAAATTCCAGAAATGTTGTTGTAGGCTTTCGATTTTAGTAGTGAAATATCATTGGAAATTGCTTTGGATTGCACTATTGTATCATAGTATCCAAGAGCATTTTCTCTTAGAATGCTATTTAGACTATCCATTTTCGGTTCGTCAATAAATTCCTCATACAATTTTAAATAAGAATTACCGATTTGTAAATTGCCATTTAAAATATGAAAAGCATCTTTTAATTTATTTTTTGTGTTCTCTTCTTGGAGTAAACTTGTTTCTTCAATTATTTTAGAATATCCAGCTACACTTTTTTGAAAATAAACAATCGCTTTGTTGAAGTCTCTTGTAGCGTAAAATATTCTGCCAATCAAATAGTTAGTGTTTGATATTAACTCTGTATCGATATCATTTTTCGATGCATCAATAACTTTTAAGGCAAATTTTAGAGAAGTTGTGTAGTTTTTAGTTTTGTATAAACTATCAGCCTTTCTATACAGTTTATAAAGGGTAGAATCTTGAAGCTGTTCCAAAGTAAATTCTGGTACGAATTTAAAATTTGTACCAGAATTCCCAAAACATAAAAACCCAAAAAATAACAGGATTAATAGAAAGTATTTGTCTATTTTATTTTTAATCAAATTAGAAATTTATTCATTATTAATTAATCCCTAATAATAATAACAGGCCTTCTAATTGCAGAAACCCTAGAATTAGTAGTGATTGCATTGTTCACAAATTCAATATTCAAGGCAACCCCCTTTTCTGTGGTAAAGGTTTGTAAAAACTTAGATTGAGAGGCTTTAGCATCTTCATTTAAGTGCACCTCATACACATTTTTATCTCCGTCATAAATAAACTCAACAGCAACACCATCAATAACTTTAAAGTCTAAATCAAAAGAACCATCGGTATTACTAGTAAGACCATACGTTTCAAGACGCTCATTTCTGCTTTTACTCATTTGTATATCATTGTCTAAAACAGTGATGGTTGCATTTTTATCAGAGTTGGTGTCTACAAAACCAACTTTAATTTGACTTTGATCTATGTACAAGTCTTGAGACACTTTTCTACTTGATTCGTTATTTGAGGAGTATAAAAAGATTTCATTCGTATTTGTTTGAACATCTGTTACATTATCTACTTCAACATTACCATTTAAATTATAATCCAAAGAATATGCACCAGATGCATCTCTTTGAATAGTGTATGATTTTAATAAATCTAAAGATTGTTCTTCTTGTAATAGAGTTTCATCTGTTGAACAAGATGAAAAGACCAACATAGCAGATGCAAATAGTGTATATAAATTTAAATTTCTCATGATAATATAGTTTAATAATATTTATTTAGGTTATGATCGATTATTTTTAATAAAAGGACTAACAACATATTATAGTAATGTATTTTTAATTAAGAAAATAATATAATCAAGCTTTTAGGGGACGATTTTTTGAAAATCAGAAACTTGAAAATAATACCACTATAGTAAATTATTTTTTACTGCATACATTGCTAGACCTACTGCATTTTTAACATTTATTTTTTTTAACAAGCTTTTTCTATATGTTTCAACTGTATTAACACTAAGATTTAAAAAATCTGCAATCTCTATTGTGCTATATTCTTTGGTTATCAATTTTAAAACTTCTAATTCTCTTTCTGTTAAACTTTTTTTTAGAAGCTTATCAGGCATTAAACCTTGAGGAACATTTTGACCCATAAAAGATTTTAATAAGTTCTTCTGTATGTCATTACTAAAATACTGTTCACCGCCAGCAACGGCCTTAATAGCACTAACTATATGTTCTCCTGCATTATTTTTCGAAATGTATCCTTTACAACCTAGACTTAATACTTCTTGAACAATCTTAATATCATCATAACTTGAAAGGACAATTACTTTTTGTTCAATTTTATTTTTTTTAAAGTATTTCAGTACTTCAAAACCATCTAAAACAGGCATTGTTATGTCTAATATTAGAACATCTGCTGTATTCTTTTTTACATTAAACCAGTCGATTACTTCTTTACCTGTAAGTGAATAACCTTTAATCTCAATATCTTTATCTGTATTTATAACAGCTACAATACCTTCTATTAAGATTTTGTGATCATCTGCAACGTGAACTTGTATTTTATCTTTCATTATACTTTACAAATTTATAGCTCATTTAAACAGTATACAATCCCCATTTTCAGTGAAATTTTTATCTCACGGAAAACAGTTAGAGACATCACGGAAAACAGTTAGACAAACATAGTAAATAACTAGTTAACAGCAGTTTAATTTTTCAATAAAAAATAATTAATAAAATGCTATTAAAATAAAAAACCGAGAAATTATTTCTCGGTTTTTTTCGCACTAAATATAACTAGGGTTTTAGTTTTACCTCAATCTATCTACAGATTTCACAAGATCTTCATCCTTTTTAATAGCCTTATTTGCCAAAACAACAAGCAAAATGGTTAAAACCGGTAAGAACATCCCAATACCTTTCTCTGAAACCAAAGTTTCTCCAGGTAAGTTTAGAGATAAATAAATCAATAATCCTAATATAAAAAAGTTGATAATAATAATGATACGTCCTATAACAAATTGTAATTGTCTCTTTTTAAATAAAAAAATTGCTACAATTGATAGTATTGCTGAAATAAGAAATGATATAGGAATAGATTTTAATAATGTTGAATCTTGCTGGAATAAATCTAAAGTAAAAACCCTTTCTTTTAAAGTTTTCCATAAATCAAATACAAATATTAAACCTCCAGAAACAAGGGAAGCTATCAATAAATATATGGTTTGTATTCTTTGAATCATTGTCTAAAAAATATGAAAACAAAAGTAGAACTTTCTTTTTTAAAAAGAAAACTTGAAACTAAAAAAAAATGTATATATTTGTTATTATAATAAATCACATACATTGTTATTGTATAGCTCTATATACAATAAATTCAATCTAATAAACTTACAGAATATCTTAAAAAATTAAGATTTATAATTTAACTTAACCTACACATAATGTTCGAAATTTCGGAACTAAAAGCAAAAACTCTTGCTGAATTACAAGTAATCGCTAAATCTATTGATTTATCTAAAACTAGTCAGTTAAAAAAATTAGATCTGGTATACCAAATCCTAGATAAACAGGCTGCAAACCCAACCAATAAAGAAGTAATTCCTTCAAAAAATCAGGATTTAAAAAAGGAAAAACCAAAAAGAAAAAGACTCGTTAAAAGTATTCAGTCCGAACCTAGAAAAGCAATTGAGACTAAAAAAGAGACCACAAAAAAGGAGACTATAAAACATATTTCGGAGAAACCAAAAGAGGAAAAAACACTACCAGAAAAATCACAACAACAAAAACCAACACCTAGGAAGGAAGTTATTGCTAATATCAATAAACAAAATAAAGCTCCTCAAGAAAAAACAGTACAAAAGCCTTCCTCTAATCAAAACAAATCTCAACAGAAGGTTAATAACCCAAATCAACAGCACAAAAATAAAAATAATAGTAATCAAGCCAGAGATAAAAATACCTCCAACAGGAATAACGGTAATAAATCAAATAATAGATATAGAGATCCCGATTTTGAATTTGATGGCATTATAGAAAGTGAAGGGGTTTTAGAAATGATGCCAGATGGATATGGTTTCTTGCGTTCTTCAGATTATAATTACTTATCGTCACCAGATGATATTTACGTGTCTCAATCTCAAATTAAATTATTTGGCCTAAAAACTGGTGATACTGTTAGAGGAAATGTTCGCCCACCAAAAGAAGGTGAGAAATATTTCCCGTTAATTAGAGTATCAAAAATAAACGGTTTAAATCCTAATATCGTTAGAGATAGAGTGTCTTTTGAGCATTTGACACCTTTGTTCCCGGAAGAAAAATTCAATTTAGCAGAAAAAGGGAGTTCTTTATCTACAAGAATCATCGATTTATTTTCTCCTTTAGGGAAAGGACAGCGTGGTATGATAGTAGCACAACCTAAAACGGGTAAAACAATGTTATTGAAGGACGTTGCAAATGCAATTGCAGCAAACCATCCAGAAGTGTATCAAATTGTTTTATTAATTGATGAACGTCCTGAAGAAGTTACAGATATGAAACGTAATGTTCGTGGAGAGGTAGTTGCTTCTACCTTCGATGAACCAGCAGATAAACATGTAAAAGTTGCTAATATAGTTTTAGAAAAAGCCAAAAGATTAGTAGAATGTGGACATGATGTTGTAATTCTTTTAGATTCAATTACTCGTTTAGCAAGAGCTTATAATACAGTTGCTCCTGCTTCTGGAAAAATACTTTCTGGTGGTATAGATGCAAATGCACTTCATAAGCCAAAACGTTTCTTTGGTGCTGCAAGAAATATTGAGGGCGGTGGTTCTCTAACCATTATTGCAACTGCACTTACAGAAACTGGATCTAAAATGGACGAGGTTATCTTTGAGGAATTTAAAGGTACAGGTAACATGGAATTACAGTTGGATAGAAACATTTCTAATCGTAGAATTTATCCTGCTATCGATTTAATTAAATCTTCTACTAGACGTGATGATTTATTATTAGATGCTAAAACTGTTCAGCGTATGTGGGTTTTACGCAAGTATCTTGCAGATATGAACCCAATTGAAGCTATGGAGTTTATAAATGATAGAATTAAATTCTCTAAAAACAATGAGGAGTTTTTGATCTCAATGAATGGTTAAAGATTATAAACTTATAAATTATAAAAACCTTTTTGAGCAATCAAGAAGGTTTTTTTTATCTAATATTTTACATTCGAACTCCTTAAAATAGAGATCAAATTAATATTATATTCTTAACAAAATTAAAGATAATAGTAAGTACTTTATATTTGAATAAAAGATATACTCAAATTAGGTTAAAAAAAAATCTGTTCAAAGTTGAACAGATTTTTTTTGGTATGAAGTGAAGAATTTAATTTGTGTATAAATTAGATCTGTTATCTTCTATATTTGAAGCATTCTTAATAGCTTCATAAATTTTAAAAGTCAATCTTTTCCTATCTTGAGCTATTTTCTTTCTAGTTGTATCGTAATTTGGTAAAGCAGTTGGTAATTCTTTCTTGGTTACTTTAAAAGCAAATACACCACGTGTCCCCTCGATATTATTGTAAACTTTATTTAATTCTGCATTAAACATTGCTCCAACAATTCTTGGTTCAATACCTACACCTGATAGAGTTGGATTTTTTAAATTAAACCCATTAGCACTTCTAACAGTTGTTTTATTAGCTGAAGCTATTTCTTGCAAAGTACTTCCCTTTAATTTATCAGCTATAAATTTTATTTTCTTTTGATTTACTAAAATCGGCTTAACTCTTCCTGTTGCCTTGGCTGCAGGCATTAATCCTTTTTCAGTTTCACTTGTAATAAAGGCTACAACATGACTTCCTTCTAAATCAAAACGTTTAAAGTCGCCAGGTTTAACATCGTTAGCAAATGCCCAAGAAACAATTTGTCTTTGGTTACCTAGACCTGGAACACTTTCATCTAAAACTTTAAGACCAATAGCTTGCTTTGTTGTATACTTATTATCTTTTGCTACACTAAAAAACTTTTTCTCTTTAGAAGTTTCAAGTGCAAATTGTTCAGCTTGTTGGAATGTTGAATTCTCTGTTGCTTCAGAGGCAACAATTTTAGTGCCAAACGTAGCCATCTTTAATACAGTTTGAATGTTCTTTTGATCCACTATCTCCACTATATGAAAACCAAAAGGAGTTTTAACAATGTCAATTGCTCCTTTTTTATTGGTAAAAGAAAAGTCTCTAAAAGCTGGGGTCATTCTACTGTAATTGAACCAATCTAACTCTCCACCTTTTTCTGAATTTGATTTATCTGATGAGAATTTTTTTGCCATGTCAGCAAATTTTCTTTTATCCTTTTTTAAGATATTTAAAAGACTGTCAGCTAATTTTTGCGCTTCATCTACTGTTCTTGTAATATCTGGAGTTACTCTTTGAGAACCAACAAAAGGAATTAAAATATGGTTCGCTTTAACTGAATCTGGTATTTTAGAAACTTCTGTAATTTTTGATATTTTAAAAAAACCTTTGTCTTCATAGGGACCAAAAACATCTCCTATTTTGCCTGCAAACATTTTATCTGCTATAGATTTATTTGCATATTCTTTAAATCCAAAACCATCAGTCAAATTTATATCTGAATTATTTTCTGCTAAAAACTCTTTATTGTCAGTAGCATTTTTAAAATCTTCCTTTAAAGTTTCAACATCACTTTTTATAGCCTCTTTGTCTTCAGCAGTTGCAATAATATCAAACTTAACATAAGATAAATCTCTAGAAGCGTCAACTTTAAAGTCGTTTGAATTATTTTTTATATAAGTTTCAATTTCAGATTTATTTACCGAAACCAGACTATCTGAAACACTTGTGTACGCTACATAAACAAATTGAGCATTGATTTTTGTATTCTCTATTAAATACTCATTTTCACCTTCTTTTAAAGAAGCACCTAAACCTGCAGTTACTAAATTATTATATGTATTTCTTTCTGAATTATCTCTAATTTGATTCATGTAATTAGACCAAGCCGACCACATTTGAGATTTATTCTCTTTTTCTGTTGCTAAAAATTGCTTGAACTTGTTTTCATCAAATAAACCAGCTTCGTTTAAAAATTGAGGATTACTTTTTACTGAAGGTGCATTGGTAATTTCTTTCCATACATCTGCCTCACCAACTGTAATTCCTGCCTCAGATAATTGATTTTGGTATATCTTTTTTCTTAATATGTTGTCCCAAACTGTTTTTGTAGCTTGCATATCAGTAACATTACCTCCTGCTTGTTTTTTATATTCATCTACAGCAGTTACAAATTCTTGTCTAGAAATTGTTTCTCCATTTACTTCTCCTACTTCATTCACTTTGCTAGAATTAAAGAAATCTCCAAGAGTGGAAGGATCTAAAACAAAAGCAAAAAGTGCTAAACCAATTATAATTATTAAGAACAATGAACGTTCTCTAATTTTCGATAAAATTGCCATACGTGTTAATTTATTTTCAGTTGGCGAATATACGATTTGGCTTTTAATATTGCAACCCAATTCACAGATAATAACAGGGAGAATAAAAGAGGATTTAATTCAGAAAATATCACAAGTGTTTAATAATCTTCATTATCTAAATTTTTAAAGTGAACAGTCACTATTTTAGAACTACTTACATTTAATATTTTAATTTGAAAGTTATCTATTAAAAGCAATTCTCCTTGCTCAGGTATGTTTTCTGTATGATTTATAATATAGCCTCCTAAAGTTTCATAAGCTTCATCTTTTAGTATCTTTAAACCATATTCTTCATTTAAATAATCAACCTCTAACCTTGCAGAAAAGCGGTATTCATTGTCATTAATTTTTTCCTCTAAAAATTCTTGATTATCGTGTTCATCTTCAATTTCCCCGAATAATTCTTCAACAATATCTTCCACTGTTATCATTCCTGAAGTCCCTCCATATTCATCAACAACCACTGCAACGCTTTTACGTTTTTTAATAAGTGAATTAAGAATATCATTAATCATCATAGATTCTGGAACAATCTCTACCGGTAATAAAATAGATTTTAAAGTTTTTGGTTTTTTAAACAACTCAAAAGCATTTACATAACCAATAACGTCATCCAAAGAAGTTTTATACACTAAAATTTTAGACAAACCAGTCTGTATAAAAATATCTTTTAATTTAGTAACGCTTTGATGAATTTCTACAGCAACAATTTCAGTTCTTGGAACCATAACTTCTCTTGCTTTTAAGGTTTGAAATTCTAAAGCATTTTGAAATATCTGAATTTCAGAATCTACTTCCTCATCCTTTCCTGTATCTAATTGTTCCGAAATATAATTCCCTAACTCTTCTTTACTAAAAATTGTCTGAAGTTCATCTGAATTTGTTTTGAAAAAAATACGCAGAAAAAAATCTGATATCGATATTATAAATTCTGTGAAAAAATGAAAAATCAAGTAAAAAAAATATGCAGGCACAACAAATATTTTTAAGACTTCATTGGCATAAATTCTAAAAATTGCTTTCGGCAAAAACTCTGCTGTCACTAAAATAATAATAGTAGATATTAATGTTTGAATTAATAGAATTGTAAAATCATTAAAATCATCTAAGGGAAGAGTTCTTATTAAAAACCTACCCATAAAATAACTGTAAATTACCAAGGATATATTATTACCAACTAACATTGTGGTAATAAATTTTGATGATTTTTGTGTTATTTTATTTAGTGTACTAGCTAAAAAACCAGCTCTTTTTTTTTCTAATTCAATGTGAAGTTTATTGGCGGAGACAAATGCAATTTCCATTCCCGAAAAGAACGCGGAAAAAATAATTGAAATAACTATAATTGCAAAATCAATTTCCATAAAAAAATTTATACTCTATAAATTTTGATTATTTCTTTTTTCTACTTTTTTTCTAAAATGCCTTTTAAATAAAAATACTAATGTAATAAAAAAAGAAAACCCTAAAAATAAATATGCTTTATTTCTATCTGAGCTCCAACGCAAAAAACCTTCTATTAAACATATAATTGCAATAATTAAATATCCGTATTGAAAAAATTTCCAAATTTTATTCATATCTATTGTTCTTCAGTTTCTAATCTACCTATTGTTTTCTTTGCTAAATGCATACTCAAATCTTCTTTACACTCAAAGCCAACTCCATAAATGGTATCTTTCTCTGTTGTTAAAGTAAATTCTTTTTCTGTTACAAAATATTTTGTGTTTTGATCCCAAAACAATTGTTCTGTTTCTAATTTTGATTTTTCGGAATGATTATAAACGACCACATTACCATATATTTCTGAAACTTGAGTTTTAGAATAAGACAAGGCATAGTCTCCTGTAATAGTTACTGAATCTTTTCCTTTATTATTAAAATTAATAATCCTTATTCCGTTAGGAAATTCATTGTAAGGATGTTGTTTTCTATTGCTAAAGTCACGTAACAATGGTGTTATTAATTTTGATGTAATTCTACCAGAATCCTTGTACACATGAAATGCATTTTTTGCAATACCTAAAGGTAGGTTTTTATCTGCTAAAAAATCTCTAACTTTTTGAGTATTATTTGTACAAGAAAAAAGCATTGCTATTGTGTATACAAGAGCAATGCTTTTAAGTAATATTTTGATATGTTTTTTCACTAAACTATTTTAATGGGACTTTAACTGTTTCACCTATCCAACATTTAATAGAGTATTTAGTTCCTGGAGTGACACCCGCAGTAAATATTACTTTTTGCGAGGGAACATTAGCTCTATAGCTTCTTATCGATTTTTTTGCAGAAGAAGATATACTTGGATCTATGGCCGCAGCTCTTTGTGCTTTATTTAACGCCGCAACATATACCATTCGTTTTTCAAACTCATTCTTACCACAAGAATTTACACTAGATGCATATAAACTTGCTATAAATAAATAAGCCTTACCATAGTTAGGGTTATAGCCTAGTGCTTCTCTTGCTAAACTTCTAGCCTTTCCTTTTTGACCTCTAGACTTCGCAGCATATGCAAATTTCAGCTTTGTTTTGGCTTTCTTAAGAGGGTCTGTTTCTAACTCAAATGCTTTGTTTCTCATTGCAATTGCGCCACTAACATCTCCATTCTTTTCTAAAATACCAGCATAGAAAGAATAAGAATCTGCAGAGGGTGCTGCTTCTGCATAAGCTTTTGCTAATGTTTCGAATAAAGGATCTGTTTGACAACCTTTATTAAACATTCTAGATACTGCCCTTCTTAACCAAATCGGGTTTGTTTTGTTTGCTTCAAAATCTCTTTGGTACAGAGGTACTAATCTTTCACAAGTAGCTATTTCCGTTAAAATTCTGTCAAATTGGTCCTCAACTTGACCTAAGGCTTTAGAGTTTATTGTATATGCTCTTAGTTTTTTTGCCTCTTTCTTATTTAATACTTTGGTTGAATCAGGTCCTTTAATCTCTTTTATTTTTTTTGCATAATCATCTAATTTATCACCTACAGCCTCCATAACATCGTCGTAAGTATCAAAAACTTTTTGAGGATTTGTGTCTTTATTTCTTTCAGTAAAAGCTTCAAAATATTTATAAATATTTCTAACACCCATCTTTGTTGGATCAATACTATATGCTTTTTCTAACAAGGTAAAAACCTCTTGTTCTGATGCTAGTTTGTTCGATGCTAAAAAGGTTGCATAATCACTATGTACTTTCGCAGGGTTTTTCGTAGGAAAATACTGTAACCTTTGGTTATAAACTCTTTTAATTAGAGCTAAAGCAGCAGTTTTATCAGTATCAGTTTTATACTTCTTTTTGGCGATAACATCACCTCTTTGATACATACTTACATATTTGTCAGCACAGTTATCTAGTAACCAATTTAAATTAGTTAGTGCTGAATCATAATTTTTTGATGAGTAATCTCCGTTAAATAAGTTTGCTTTAATGGCACATTCTCTCTCTGTATCCTGAGCCTTTGTTTCTGTTGTAGCTAAAAATAATACTGCAGCTAGTAAAAACGATATTTTCTTCATTTTAATATTTTTTGTTAATCAATTTTTCTTTTAATGAACCAATTAATATCTGTCAAAGATAGACTTAATCTAAAATTAAAATAATTTTCTTGTATTAAATTATTACTTGTTGTTCCTTTTTTCCCGTACTCCAATCCTATGTTTACACTTGAATATCGGTTATCCAGAGGTAAACCCAGTCCAAAAGATATGCCAAAGTCATCTATTGGTGTAAAATTTGTTCCTGTTGGGGTTCCATTAACAAGCAAACCTGTCTTTTCAAAACGCAAACCGGCTCTGTAAGTCACCCTATTCCAATAACTAGAAATTGAATTAATTTTAGGTATTACAAACCCTCCTAATGAAAATCTATTTGATTTCCCATATTGGTATACATCACCTATATTATTTAAAATATTTGAAACTTCTATTGCATCTTGAGCTTCATATTCTAAACCTGCATACCATTTATCAAACTTACCTAAACCAATTCCTAAAGTTGTTTTTGTTGGGAATCTATAATTTCCGTTAATGGAAAATATTTTTTGACCATTAGCATTCGTTAAAGTATCTCTAACAATTTCGGCTCCAGAGCCCGAAAAAGTAAGTGAGTACGTATGGCTTGTTCCGGTTACATTTAAATCGTTTCCTAACTTATAAATAGCTCCTGCTGTAAGTGTTAATTTATTTTTTAATTCTTTTTTATATTGAGCACCAATGGTCACAGAACCTCCCCTAATTGTAGTTTCTTCTTTGTACTTTGTTGCTAGACTTACATTAACTCTCTCGTTTCCAATACTGTTTTCTACGTTACCGAAATTAAAATCAGCTTCTAAACCTAGTGAAAAGCCTTTTAAAATTTTAATTCCAAAACTACCATATAATCTATTTACACCGCCATCTCCAGCAAAAACTGTAATTTCAGAAGGAGCACCTTCATCTAAAATAGTATTAGAAAGTGAGTATCCCACTGATGAAACAGGTTGCATTCCTACAGAAAAACCTGCTTTTTTTCCAATTGGAAAAGCCAAAGCGAAATAACTTAACCTTGTCGATGATCCGGTTTGTTCCAATGAAGCATCTTTAATCGTTAAATCACTATGTAACATTCCAAAAGAATAGGTTGTATATCTTAAATCTGAATAAGCTGCGGGATTTGTAAAATTCAAATATTTATAGTGACTAAAAGCCACACCAATACCTCCCATACTGTTTTGCTCTACAGTTTTTGCACTAAATTCTTCTCCTATTCCAAAAAATGAATATGGAGATGAACTTGTTCTTTGTGCTGTTAAACTAGCAGATGTTATAAGCAAAAAAGCTACTAAAGTCTTTTTAATCATTTATCTTGGTTAAATATCAATAATTTGTTTAATCCTTCTAGGAGAAAATTTTGATTGGCAAATATGCTACTTTTTAATTGTTTTGCCAAGAAATTTGTATCTCCGCCTGTTAAAACAACTGTTAAATCGATATATTTCTCTTTATAATCTAATATAACGCCATCAACTTCATTAATTAAGCCATTTATAACCCCTGAATTAATACTTTCATTGGTGTTTCCTCCAATAAAACTACCAAGCGGTTTTTTTTCTAATAATGGAAGTTTTGAAGTATAATTATGTAAAGATTGAAATCTCATTTTAATTCCTGGCGAAATAGCACCTCCTAAATATTCTGACTTCTCATTAACAAAATCATAGGTAATACAGGTTCCAGCATCTATAATTAATACATTTCTATTTTTATACTTCCTTACAGCAGATACAACCAAAGCAATTCGGTCTACTCCGAGTGTTTTTGGTGTTTTGTATAAATTCTTAAAAGGAACCTTTGTTAATGATGAAACTACCAAAAAAGGCATTAAAGATTCTAACTTTAGTAGCTTTTTAGGTGAAATTGATGCAACACTAGAGACTATTCCTTTAGAAATAGTATTTTTTTTGATAATTTTTTTCACTTCAGAAATGATTCTTTTCTTATCAAAAACAACTAGTTCTAAAACTGTATCTCCCTCAAATACAGCTGCTTTTACTCTTGTATTTCCAATATCAACAATTAGATTCATGGGTGTAAATTTGATGAACTTCAAAAATACAATACATTTTTTTAAAATTTCTTTAGTAGATGTAAAAAAACATTTTATATTTGCATCCGCTAAGGCGATGGTACCTTAGCTCAGTTGGTAGAGCAAAGGACTGAAAATCCTTGTGTCCCTGGTTCGATTCCTGGAGGTACCACTACAAAAACCCGAACAAATTTGTTCGGGTTTTTTAGTTATTCAATTATTTTAAAATATCTTTTACAATCTTTAAATGGTGATTGGTATGTAATTTTAAAAATCTTATGGTTTGTTTTTTATTTAATTGATTGAATACAGGGTGTTTAAAGTATTGATTTTCTTCAATCGCATCAATACCCTTTAAATTTGATACTGCAACAGCTATTTGTTTTTCAATATCTTCTCTTAGTATTATTTCTGGTGGTAAGACTTTTTTGGGAGATTTAGCTTTGCCTCTTGGAAAGTACCCCAAGATAAAAATAAAGATACGCAGTAAATTAAATTTCTTCTTATACTGATACGGATCAGAGTTTTTTAAAACTTCGGAAACACTATTTATCACTTTTAACGAATGATCTATATGCCAGCCAATATTTGCTTTTGAAACGTTTAAATCTTCTTTATCGATAACAAGCAAATGTTCTTCTATAAAACGCAGCTCTTTATTTAGCATCGTTTTTTCTGTTTATTTTTTTTTATTTTTATTTCATAATTTGAAGGTTTGTAACTTCTAAATTAGTTAGCTCTCTCCATCTACCACGTGGTAGATTTTTTTTAGTTAATTCAGCAAAAACAACTCTGTCTAGCTTTGTTACTTTATAACCAACGTGTTCAAATATTTTTCGAACAATCCTATTTCTTCCTGAATGAATTTCTATCCCTATCTCCGTTTTTGGTTTTCCGTCTACATAAGAAACCGCATCAATAAAAACTTTTTTTCCTTCAATAACTACTTCTCCTCGTAACTTCTCTAAATCTTTTAGGGCAAGCTTATTATCTAACGTTGCATGGTATAATTTACGTACGTTATGTTTTGGGTGTGTTAATTTTTTAGCTAAATCCCCATCATTAGTAAACAACAATAAACCTGTTGTATTTCTATCTAACCTTCCTACAGGGTAAATACGTTCTTTTGCAGCATTAGAAATCAAATCCATAACAGTTTTTCGATTTCTATCATCATCCATTGTAGTTATATAATTCTTTGGTTTGTTTAAGAGAACATATTTTTTTTGCTCTGGAGTAATAGACGTACCGTCGAAACGAACAATATCATCTGGCTGAACTTTATATCCCATCTCAGTAACCAACTTCCCATTTACCTCAACACTACCATGTTCTATAAAGGTATCTGCTTCTCTACGAGAACAGATTCCTGAATTAGCAATGTATTTGTTTAAACGAATTCCTGATGAATCATCAGATTTTGGTGTGGATTTTATTTTTTTAAAATCTTTTTTTGGAGATTTTCTACTTAGAGGAGTATTTTTCTTACCTTCTTGTCGTCCTCTCGACGAGTTTCTACTTGAGTTCATTTCTTGAAATTTCGGCAAATATAGTTAGAAAAATTCAATATTTAATTTAATCTATCTATCACTTTATCAATCAATAAAGAGGTATCTATAAGAATTAAACTAAAAACACCTAAAAGGAGTAGTAGCTTTAATATGTTGTGTAAAGTTCTATATTGATTTCTCTCGGTTGCTTTCCATAGATAGAATCCAATAAAAATTAAAACAGCCATCGCTAAATAAAAGTAATATTTCATATGACTGATTGCGGGATAGCTAAACAAAACCACTACGGGAAATAATGTGAGAACCAATAAGAAAATAGAGAGTTCTTTCGTTTTTTTTTCTCCGTAAGCAACAGAAAAGGTTGTATAATTATTTGCTATTGCTCCTTTTATATTTTCTAAATCTTTAATCAGTTCTCTAACCATAATAACTAAAAATAAAAATACAGCATGAACGAAAATTATTTTAGAGAAGTTTTTAAAATGAATAAATACTGCAAAAAAGGGAAGGACTGTTAAAATTGTTGCAGAAATCAAACCTGTTAATGGGTACTTTTTCAACTTATGAGAATAGAGCCAAATACCAAAAATATAGACCGAAAAAAATAACGCTGCTTTCCAAGAAACTATCAATCCGAAAGCAAAACCTAAAAAATTTAAGAAAAAATAGAGCGATAATTTTGTTTCTTGCCTTACATAATTATCTAATCCTGATTTTAAAGGTCTATTGATTCTATCGACCTTAACATCATAAAAGTTATTAATTATATAACCCGCAGCCACTGAACAAACAGAAGCCAAAACTATACATAGAAGGTGTAAATCAAAAACTACATATTGTAAAGATTTTTGTGGAGAAAAAATAAAAATTGCAGCTAAGTATTGAGCGGCAATTAAAACAAGTATGTTATAACCTCTAATAACAGATAGCAAACTAACTATTTTAAAAATTATTCTTTTTACTTTAAAAGAGAACATACAGAAACTCTAAAATCTATAAACCAATTCTAGCTTGAAGTCTGCTAAACTTTTTTGAGCTTTTTCGAAATCTTCAGTAAACCCCAGGATGTAACCACCACCTCCAGAACCACAAAGTTTTAAATAGTAATCATTTGTTTGAATTCCATTTTTCCAGACTTTATGAAAAGCTACAGGAATCATTGGTTTAAAATTATTAAGAACAACTTTAGACAAACTTTTTACATTTCCAAACAAAGATTTTACGTCTCCTTGTAAAAAGTCCTCTATACAGGCATCTGTATAGGTTACAAATTCTTCATTTAACATTTTTCTAAAACCTTCGTTTTTCATTTTGTTCATGAAGATATTTACCATGGGCTCAGTTTCTCCTACTTGCTCAGAATCTAACAAGAAAACAGCTCCTTTTCCTTCTTTTTGAGAGGGAATTCCGGCGGGCTCTATATCCTCCTTAGAGTTAATCAAAATAGGCAAACTTAAGTATGAATTTAAAGGATCTAAACCAGAACTTTTTCCATGAAAGAAAGATTCCATCAAAGAGAAAATAGCTTTCAACTTTAATAATTTATCTCTAGTAAGGTTTTCTAGAACTGTAATTTTATCTGCTGCATATTTGTCGTAGATAGATGCCACTAAAGCCCCTGAACTACCTACTCCATAGCCTTGAGGAATGGAAGAGTCGAAATACATTCCACTCTCTATATCATCTTTAAAAGCTTCTAAATTAAAAGTAACTAAATCTGTTTTCAACGAAGTTAAGTAAAGATAAAGTTTCATCAAGTTTGAATTTGACTTTTTAGCTTCATCGCTTAAATTCTCTTCTGATTTCAATGCCCCTCTGTATGCATTGAAAGGAATTGCTAAACCCTTGGAATCTTTAATGATTCCATATTCTCCAAAAAGAAGAATTTTAGCATAAAATAAAGGTCCTTTCATCAATTTTTTAATTTTTCTTTCAAGCAAAAATACATATTAACTTTCATTAAAGAACTGATTAATAAACGTTTTTGTAAAATGTCTTCCAAATTCCTGCTTTCTCTCCTTTCCTATATTTTCCTTTGCTTTCAATTTTACCATTTTTATAAAACGCCTTCCAGCTACCTTCTCTTAGGCCATTCGAATACTTCCCAGTTCTTTGTAATTCTCCAGTATCATAAAATTCAGAGAAAACACCTTCTGGTTTTCCTTTTACATAGTTTACAATTTGAAACTTATTCCCATTTTCATGAAAGTAATTTACAATTCCTTGATACTTTTCTTCATTTGGCTCCATAGAAGTACTAAACCCCTCCATTTGTTTATTCCCAGAAATATAATAATCTACAATCCAAAAACCATTATCTTTCTTTTTTGGAGACAGTCTGTAATAAGCAGCTTTTTCTTTGATTGAAACATTCCAATTAGAATCAAACCATACAGTTTCTTGGGCAGTTAATGATGAAGTTAAAAACCCAACAACCATTGCAATAAGTAACGTTGATGTTTTCATAATGAGCTATTTTTGATTCCTGAAAAATTTTACAGCTTTTTTGCTCCAAAACCGACAGTATCACAAATATACTGATTTTTTTGACAGTATTTAGACAATTGGCTATCAATAAATTGATTGACTTTTTCTCTTTCTGAAAAAGGATATAAGACATGTACATTTGCACCAGCATCTAAGGTAAAACAAATATTACTATCATTCTCTTTTCTATAGTTCCAAATTTTATTTATGACCTCTAAAGTGTTTGGCTTCATTAGTATAAAATATGGATTACTGGTTAACATCATACCATGGAGGGTTAACGCTTCACTTTCTACAAGTTTAATAAATTCTTTAACATTGCCTTCTTGAAGTATTTTAGATATGTTAGATAGATTTTCATTAGCTTGTTTGAAACGATTTTCTGCATAAGGATGATTGTGCATTAAATTATGACCCACTGTACTAGAAACTTGTTTTTCTCCTTTATCAACTAATAAAATGGCATCTTGATAATTTTCAAATATTGAATGAATTTTGTAGGGAAATTGTACACCAAATAAATCTGAACTTCCGGCTATTTCAGGATGATCTCCCCAAACAACCAAAGGACCTTCTATGCTTCTACTTGCACTTCCAGATCCTAAGCGTGCTAAAAATGAGGCTTTTTTATTGACAAATGCTTTGGATAAACTAGGGTCTAATTCAGATTCTAAGCTCATTACACACATAGCAATGGCACTTAACCCACTCGCTGAAGAAGCAATTCCGCTACTATGAGGAAATGAATTCTCAGAGTTTATAATCATTTCATACTTCAAAATATACGGACAATATTGCTGTATTCTTTTAAAAAAATCGGCGATTTTTGGTTTAAAATCATCCTTCTTTTTCCCTTCGAAAAACAACTCGAAATCTACTTCTTCAGAGGTTTCTTTCCTCTCAAAATCGATACTTGTAATGGTATTACAAGCATTCAGTGTAAAACTGATGGACGCATTTTTAGGAATTTGCGGATCGCTCTTCCCCCAATACTTCACTAAAGCAATATTACTTGGAGTTTTCCATGTGAATGTTGCCTTTTCTATTGATTGTAAATTTGTTTTTGCAATAAATTGATCTGTATTCAAAGTGTGAAATTTAGTACAAATATAAAAATAATACTTTTTTAAATGATTCTAAATTGACTATTAAAATGGCTATTTTTGCATTTCTAAATAGCATACATTGAATAGAAAGATAAAGTTACTTTGGGATTTTAGAGGCCCAGACGCCAAACAAACCGCAAAACATCACACCATTCATTTAAAAGAATTTGCAACTCTAGAGAGTTTAAACTTTCATGAAATTGATATTCAAGAAAAAAACCCAATGTTATATGCTGCGTTTATAACTGTTGATGAAAAAGATATGAAAATTTATAGAGATGCCTTAAAACCTCATCGTGGCGAAGTAGTTGTATAATAATTTATATTTCCTTCATTTTTCCCGACCAAGTTCTCCCACCTAAAGTTGAATCATAATAAATATATCCGCGTTTTACTTTGGTAATTTTTATACTTAACTTGCTTCCTATTTTAAATGGAAAGTTTGGTAAATTAGACTCTTGTAATTTCATTGAGCATTCATATTTAGATTCCCATGAAACTTTAGATTTTATAAAATACTTTTTGTTGTTAAAATACTCTATATGCATACTATCACTAAAAACTACAAGAACTTTTTTTCCTTGGTATTTATAGGTGAATTTTTTATTTTCTAATAAAGGAGTCTCTATTTTTTTTTCAACTTCTTTGTAATCAAGATTATTAGAAACATCTGATAAATTCATTGCATACTCTTGAGCATTTAAAAATAATGTTACAAAAATTGCTAAATTTAAAAAGATTGTTTTTTTACGGATTTTCATAGGATATTTTATAGGTATAATTAACTGTTTTTTTTAACCAAATGTATGGTATAAATAAAAGGCTGTCAATACCTGAAAACAGTGAAATTTTTAACCAACGGAAAACAGTTAGACATCTCACGGAAAACCGTTAGGCATGGTAATTAAAAGTTAAATTTCTGCAAGTGCATTTGCACAGATAACTCCACCAGTCCATGCATTTTGAAAGTTAAAACCACCCGTAACTGCATCAATATTTAAAACTTCACCAACAAAAAATAAATTTTCGTGTTTTCTACTTTCAAAACGTTTAAAATTAATTTCTTTTAAATTAATTCCGCCAGCAGTAACAAATTCATCTTTAAACGTAGTTCTACCATTTGCATTATACACTCCTTTGGTAAGTTGATTCGCTAAGTTCTCTAGTTGATGATTAGTTAAATCGGCCCAATTTTGATTAATTCTAATCTCTGAATACAACACAAAACGCTCCCATAATCTTTTAGAAATCTCTAAAAAAGGCGATTTTAGAACCACTGTTTTTCTAGGTTCTTTCTTTTTTAAGTTTAGTAAAACATTCAATATTTTATCGGTAGGTCTAGACAACCAATTTACCGCAACATTATACTGATACTTTTTATCGGCTAAAATTCTCGCTCCAAAAGCAGATAATTTTAAAACTGCTGGACCACTCATTCCCCAATGGGTTATTAACAAAGGACCTGAGGCTTCTAGTTTTGTTCCTACAATAGAAACCGTTGCATTGGGCACAGAAGTCCCTAATAAATCAGTGAGTCTTGGATCTTTGATATTGAACGTAAATAAAGAAGGAACAGGAGGTATGATCGTATGATCTAACAGTTCGCATAATTCCCAAACTTTTTTAGAACTTCCTGCTGCAATTACTAGTTTATCGGCTTCAAAAAAGCGCTCTTTTGTGTTTACAATCCATTTACCTCCTTGTTGAGAAACACTTCGCACTCCAGAGTTTGTAATCACTTTAATGCCTAACTTATGAACAGCATCCTGGAAGCAATCTATAATGGCTTGACTTGTATTTGCCTCAGGAAAAACACGGTTGTCACTTTCTATTTTTAACGGAACTCCTCGATCATTAAACCATTCAAAAGTATCTCCTGTCATAAACTGATGAAAAGGGCCTAACAACTCTTTTTCTCCTCTTGGATAAAATTTAACCAATTCTTTTGGCTCAAAACAGGCATGGGTAACATTACATCTTCCACCTCCAGAAATCTTTACTTTTTGTAGGACATCTTTTCCTTTTTCAAGTATAGTAACCTCTAAATCCGGATTCTTTTCTTTGGCGTTTATTGCCGTAAAATACCCAGCTGCACCACCTCCAACAATTACTATTTTGTTCATTTTCTTCTTTTATAAAATCATTTCTGAATAGGAAAGAACGGTATCAAACCCCTTCTTTTTAAAATATCTTGAGGTTTCATCATTCCCTGTAACCAGAACAAAATCTCCACCCCATGCTCCTAAACTTTTTATCTCCCCAAAATAATCAAGGAATAAGTTTTCTTTTACAGGTTTTAGTTTGATAATGGAACTGATAATTTGTTCGTGCTCTACAATCAATTTATTAAAATCTATTAGGGAGGTTGCTTTTAAGAATTCATCAGAAATAGTAGAAATTTGTTCAATTTCTTTCTGAAAACTTTGCTCTCGTTGTCTAAATTTCAGAATCCCTTCTTTAGAATCTTGTTTCTGATTCAAATGCACAAAAAACAAATTTTCTTTGAAATTGGGATTGAAATTAACCGGTTCTACTATGGGCCTATCATTTTCTAATTGATAAAAAATGGCCCTCTCATTTTGTGCACAGGCAATATCGTAACCACTTCCTTTAAAAGAATTCCATAATAACTGAAAGGCATCTACTTTTGCCCAACTTGCAATGGAATTTATTAAGGTAGATGAACTTCCTAACCCCCAATCTCTCGGAAAAGTAAGTGCTGTTTTTACAACAAACCCATTTTCTGAGGCTAAAAAACTTGGATTTATTTTTTTTGCTTCTTTTAAAATATCTAGCAAGGTTTCTGCAATAATCTCTCCATTCCCTTCTTTCTTAGAACTAAACGTACAACTTACTAAACGTAATTTTTGTAGATCAAAAACAGCCTCGAACCAACATTCACCTGTATGTGTAAAACTTCCCCAAATTAATTGCTGTTCTTTCATTTTTTGGACGACTAAATCTTGTCCAAATTTTGTTGGAAGCGCCAAAGACTTTGCGCCATCCAATACAAGATATTCTCCCGTTAACAATAGCTTACCGTTAGAATAATAATTCATTAGACTAAACCAAATTGTGTGAAATGATGTGTAAAATGTTTTACTTGAAATCTCTTCCAATACTCAACATCTAATTCCCCAAAAAACGGATGAACGACAGTTCTGTTTTTATCTTCATTAAAAACAGTAACAAATTTTTCTAATTGACGTATGAGATCATCAATGGATCCTTCTATTGAATTGAACATTGCCTTTTTAGGTTCTTCAGACAAAAAGGAGGCTTTAAAACCAACCTGCAATTCATTTTCTGTATCTAAAAAAGGTTTTCTTCGAGCAGATTTATCTTCAGAAACATAAACATCAAGTGGCCAATTTCCATTGGCTATTTGTGTAACTTTACTTAGATGTTCTATCATTTGCTGACAATTCATTTTTCCAAAAACAGGCCTGTCATCAAGTTTTAAAGTGACTAGTTTTGCTCGAACTTCCTCAAAATTTAAAAAATCTACCCAATGGATTGTTGGTTTTCGTAGCGCATTAAACTGAGTTACAACTGCTGAATGAGATACGGTTCTTTTTTCAAAGTAAGAGGTTATGGCTGTTTTTTCTGCATCAGTAGCTCCTAGTTGATTTAAAATATTTTGCAAGTGCATTTTCATGTGTCCGTGCTGAATTCCTTTGGTGGTTAATGCACGTAAGGCTGCAAAATTCTGAGCCAAGCCAGCGGCAGCCATAATCTGCATTAAAGTTCTTGCAGAAGGTTTTTGTAACATTTGCAAAGATAATTTTGCCATGGGATGCAAGGCCGTTAATCCGCCAACAGTTCCTAAAGCAAGTGGAAGCTCTATCCAAAACTTAAAAATTCCATCTTTAATTTCACAATGAGACAAACTTCTGTATTGACCTGAACGGGAAGCATAGGAATGTGCTCCCGCTTCTACGGCTCTAAAATCGTTACCAGTTGCTAGCACGACAGCGTCAATACCATTCATAATGCCCTTGTTATGGGTAACTGCTCTGTAAGGTTCTATTTCTGCAATTTTTACTGCTTGATAAAACTTCTCTGCAAATTTCTGTGGATTTTCTCCTCCTAATTCTTCAATTGTACAACTTACCTCTGCTCGTACTAAACATTCTGGCACATAGTTAGAAAGAATACTCATTACAATTTCTATGGAATCGTTTCTAAACTGATTTGCAATGGCTTCTAAACAGGAATTAATAAAATTTGCACCCATAGAATCTTTCGTTTCAAACGTAACGTGCAACTGATAGTAATTGGCCAGTTTAGCTGTTTTATCAACCAACTCAATCTCTAAAATTCCACCACCTCGGTTTTCCATATTTTTAGTAATGGAAGCAGTAGCCGCAAACAATTCAACTTTATTCTGATTGAAATAGGTTTCTAATTCTTCTTTGTTTCCGGCAAACATAAAATGAACTTGTCCTATTTTTGTGGTTCCAATAACAGTGGTTTTAAAACCACCTCTTGTGCTCCAAAACTTACCAACCAAAGAGGCTGCTGCAACCACAGAACTTTCCTCAACAACCATCGGAATTACATATTCTCGATTGTTAATTACAAAGTTGGGTGCAATACCATACGGCATGTAAAAATTAGAAATCGTGTTTTCTATAAAATCGTCATGCAGCAACTGTAAATCTTCATCATTATTCCAATATTGTTTAATAATCGAACTTATTTCTGACTTATTGTTGAAGTAATTTTCTACCAACCATGCTATTTTTTCTTGTTTGGTTAGCTTTGAAAATCCTGATATTTTTTTACTCATTTATCTTTCTATATGTAATAGAAAACAAATATAATTGAATCCTATAAAACAATGGAGTATAATCAAGATTTCTCATTTTTTCATTCATTTTTTGCTGATTTTTACGTAAACTTGGCAAACTTTTATTAAATATTAGATATATAATGAGAAAAGGAATCTTTTTAGCAACTATTTTATTTTTGGTTACTTGTAACTATTTTTCACAAACAGCTTCAAAAAAGATCTCCGGAACACAAGAAATTACGTTATCTAACATATGGAACGGAACTTTTTCTACAGAAAGGATGAACTCTTTAAATTCTATGAACGGTGAATTTTACTCTGTATTGAATTTCGACAGAGTCACTAAAGCAGTAACGGTTGATAAATACAGTTATAAGACCCTAGAAAAAATTGAAACTATTGTAAGTAGTGCCGATTTAAAAGAGATAAAGAACTTTGCCTCCTATAGTTTTAATGCTGACGAAACCAAATTAATTCTTGGAACCAATTTTGAAAAAATTTATAGACGTTCTTTCAAAGGTGCTTTTTATGCATACGATATTGCTTCAAAAACATTGAGCTTCATTGGTGAAGGAATCCAAGAACCTGTATTTTCTCCAGACAACACAAAAGTTGCCTATGCAAAAGACAACAATATTTATATCAAAGACCTAGCATCAAACCAAGTAACACAAGTTACCTACGACGGTAAAAAAAATAGTATTATTAACGGAATCACCGACTGGGTATATGAAGAAGAATTTGGATTTGTTAGTGCTTTTGAATGGAGTAAAAACAGCAACTATTTGGCGTACTTACGTTTTAACGAAACCAACGTACCCACCTTTTCTATGGATTTGGTAGGCACAGACAAATACCCAACACAGCAAGTTTTTAAGTACCCTAAGGCTGGAGAAAAAAACGCAGAAGTCACTTTACAAATGTATACCATTGGCTCAAAAAAGACCCAAAAAATAGCTTTAGGAGACTACGAGTACATTCCAAGAATCAAATGGTCTAACGAAGCCAATACTTTAGTAGTAACCACCTTAAACCGCCATCAAAACAACTTAAAACTTCACAAAGTTAATGCGGTAACCAATCGCACAAAATTACTTCTAGAAGAAACTGACAAAGCCTATATTGACATTACAGACAACCTCACTTTCTTAAATGACAACAGCTTTATTTGGACCAGCGAGAAAGACGGGTTCAATCATATATACCATTATACGTTTAACGGAAAATTGATCAATCAAATTACCAAAGGGAACTGGGAAGTCACCAATTATTATGGGTACAACAAAGACAAGAAAACAATCTACTACCAATCTGTAGAAAATGGTTCTATCAATAGAGGAGTGTATTCTATTGGCTTGAATGGAACCAATAAAAAATTATTGAGCAATAAAGAGGGGCAAAATAGTGCCGCTTTTAGCAATAACTTCAGCTATTTCATCAATACATATTCTAGCTCAGAAATACCACCCATTTATTCTTTGTATTCTGGAGAGGGCAGCATGCTAAAAGTAATCAAAGACAATGCTGCTTTAAAACAAGAGCTATCTGTGTATAAAATGAGTCCCAAAGAATTTTCTACCATCAATATTCATGGAAATGATTTGAATATGTGGATGCTAAAACCGGTAGATTTTGATGAAAACAAAAAGTATCCAATGTTGTTGTTTCAATATTCTGGTCCAGGATCTCAACAGGTTGGAAATAAATGGAATGGTGCCAATGATTATTGGCACAATATGCTAGCGCAACAAGGAATGATTGTTGTCTGTATAGATGGGCGTGGAACAGGATTTAAAGGAAGTGATTTTAAAAAATCGACCTATTTAAACTTGGTGAAATATGAAACAGAAGACCAAATAGCTGCCGCAAAAAAAATAGCAGAACGTTCTTATGTCGATAAAAATAATATCGGTATTTGGGGCTGGTCTTTTGGTGGTCATATGAGTACAAATTCGCTTTTAAAAGGAAGTGATATTTTTACTACGGCAATTGCAGTGGCACCGGTTACCTCATGGCGTTTTTATGATACTGTTTATACAGAACGTTTTTTAAGAACTCCTCAAGAAAACCCTGGAGGGTATGATGATAATTCACCCATCAATTATGCCCAAAAGCTCAAAGGAAATTACCTCTTAGTACATGGAACTGGAGATGACAATGTGCATGTTCAAAATTCATATAGAATGATCAATGCGCTTATTACAGCCAACAAACAATTCGATATGTTTATTGTACCCGACAGAACCCATGGAATTTATAAGGGTAAAAACACACGCCTAAACTTGTACACAAAAATGACAAATTTTATACAAGAACACTTACTAAAGACACCAAATTAAATTAATAAAATTATAGGATAAACTAATGTCAGATTCAGCCATCACTCAAGAAGAACCTCAAATGTTCGGTCATCCAAAAGGATTGTTTTATTTATTTTTTGCAGAACTGTGGGAACGATTTAGTTTCTATGGAATGAGAGCATTACTAATGCTTTACATGGTCAATGAAATCTTTAAAGCGCTTGCAGAAAAAGACGCCGCCTCTGCTGCAGTTTATGCATCCTATGGTTCATTAGTATATGCATCTACAGTAATTGGGGGTAGAGTCTCTGATAAAATATTAGGTATGCGTAGTTCTATTTTTTTAGGAGGTGTTTTAATGTCTTTAGGACATTTTATTTTAGTTATTGAAAATGAGATGGCTTTCTTTTTAGCACTTGCTTTTATTGTGGTTGGTAACGGATTCTTTAAACCAAATATTTCAACTTTTGTAGGTTCTTTGTACAAAGACGGTGATCGAAGAAAAGACTCTGGATTTACAATTTTTTATATGGGAATTAATATTGGTGCATTTGCTTCTCCTCTAATTTGTGGATGGTTAGGAGAAACTTATGGCTGGCATTGGGGGTTTGGTTTGGCTGGAATTGGAATGTTATCTGGACTAATTTTCTTTTGGAGTGGAATAAAAAAGAATGTTTTTGGAAACAGAGGCTTGCCTCCTAATCAAGAAATTTATAATAAAAAAATTCTAGGAATTCCTCAAAAGACATTTGTACCCATTGTAGCATTTTTAGCAGCACCAGTAATTGCTTATTTACTAGCTCAATACAAAGCAATTGGTGGTGGCGAAACCTTTTTAGGAGATAAAAATATAGTTAACATCTTGTTTGTTGTTATTGGTATTGCTGTTCTTGTGAATATGGCAATTATTATTACCAAATCTAAACCTGAAGAAAGGAAAAAGTTAATTATGGCTGTTTTAATTACTTTTTTCATGACTTTATTTTGGGGGTTTCATGAATTATCAGGTAGTATTATTACTCTATTTGCAGATAGAAATGTGAATTTAACATGGCTGAATGCAAGTCAAACAAATGCATTAAATCCAGTATTTATTATTATTTTATCAATTCCTATTTCTCTATTGTGGGCGTATTTATCGAAAAGAAATTTAAACCCTAGAACTCCTTATAAATTTGGATTGGGATTGGTGTTGGCTGGAGCCAGTTTTTATGTTTTAGGATTAAGTGGAGCAAGCGCTGACGAAAACGGCTTAGTTCCAATGGCTTATTTGATGGTAATGTACTTCATTCTTTCTATTGGAGAATTGTTTATGTCTCCAGTTGGTTTGTCAAAAATTACAGACCTTTCTCCTAAGCGCATTGTTGCCTTTATGATGGGAGTGTGGTTTCTTTCATCCGCATTTGCTTTTCAAATTGTAGGTTTTATCTCCAAACAACTTTCTGTTGAAAGTACCGATGCCAATGTTGGTGGAATGCAGACCTTAAGCACCTATACAGATGGTTTTAACCTAATCGGATTGTATTCATTAGGTGCAGGTGCAATTGTTTTATTATTTTCTCCTTTAATGAAGAAATTATTAGGAAACGTTCATTAATATGAGAGTAATTTAAACCTTGCCGTCACATGAAACACAAGATTGAAGAATAACATTAAAAAAATAACCGAACTATCTGATATCGAAAAAAAAATGTCAGTTGAGTTTGGTGTCCTGAGGTTCCTATAAGTGGAGCAGCAATTTTAAAAGAAAAGACAATCTTGTATTAGCGCAATTGAATCAGATACCTAGATTAGAAAATTAAAGAATAATTATTAACTAAGATTAAACAATATGGAATTTAAATTTGGAGGTTCTGAAACGAATCAAAAAACAGTATTAGGACACCCTTCTGGGTTATTTGTGCTTTTCTTTACAGAAATGTGGGAACGTTTTTCGTACTACGGAATGCGAGCTTTATTAGTATTATTTCTTGTTTCCTCTATTCTTGACGAAGGATGGGGCTGGGATCGTGCCGCTGCATTGGAATTATATGCATTATATACAGGTTTAGTTTATGTCACTCCAATATTCGGTGGAATAATTGCAGACAAAATTATGGGGTACCGAAAGGCAGTAATACTAGGAGCACTATTAATGACTTTAGGACACGCCTCAATGGCCTTAGAAGTAACCGCAGACACTTTTTTCTTTTTAGGACTTGGTTTACTTATTATTGGAAACGGTTTGTTTAAGCCGAACATCTCTTCCATGGTAGGTCAGTTGTACAAAACCCAAGGAAAAGAGAAAGATGCTGGTTATACCATTTTTTATATGGGGATTAATGCTGGTGCGTTTTTAGGTATTTTGCTATGTGGATATATTGGTGAGAAAGTTGGTTGGCATTATGGATTTGGCTTGGCAGGTATATTTATGTTCTTCGGAATGCTACAGTTCCATTTTGCTCAAAAAATATTTGGAAAAATTGGACTATCTCCCAAAGAATTAAAAGATTTTGATGACGAAGTGGAAGATTCCGCAGAAGAAGTCAAAAATGTTGTTAAGGATCATATTGAGGGTGCACATAAATCAAAAGTAACCAGAGATCGTTTAATCGTAATCGGTGTGCTAGCTTTCTTTACTATTTTCTTTTGGTGGGCTTTTGAACAAGCTGGTGGGTCTATGACCATTTTTGCGGCAGATTATACCGATAGAGTATTAGTTGGTGATGGCGCGCTTACCTTTAAGATATTTAACACCTTACTTACAATTATTCCTATGGTTATCATTACCTGGGTATTGGCCATGCTATTTAAACAAACCTATTCGAAATACGCACTATCAAATGTATTGCTAGGAATAAGTTTTGGAATCATTTGGGGGATTGTTCTCTGGATGCTTTACAGAGAATTTACTACTGAAAGTGCTGAAGTACCTGCCTCTTGGTTCGGAATTTTAAATTCTTTCTATATTATTTCTTTTGCTCCAGTTTTCTCTAAAATATGGCAAAGTAGACTAAACCCTTCAGGTCCGGTGAAATTTGCGATTGGATTGATCCTACTTGGTCTTGGCTTCGGAATTTTATCCTACGGATCTATGGGAATTCCTCTAGGTGCAAAAACGGCCTCCGTTAGCATGGTTTTCTTAATTTTAGCATATCTGTTCCATACATTAGGTGAACTTTGCGTGTCTCCAGTTGGGCTTTCCTATGTAAGTAAATTAGCACCTGTAAAACTCGTTGGTGTGATGTTCGGAGTTTGGTTTGTTGCTAATTTTATTGCTAACTACGCTGCAGGAATTACTGGAAGCTATATAGATCCTATTGTTGAAGAATATGGAATGTCTGTATTCTTCTTAATCTTTACATTGATTCCTTTAGGAGCAGGAGTGGTGATGTTAATGTTAAATAAAACACTGTTAAAAATGATGCACGGTATTAAATAAACTAGAAAAGAAGAAGAGCTGTAAAATAGCTCTTTTTCTTTTTTTTTTGTAAATTTAGTTTACCACATACGACCATATAGATATGAGAATCTTTATTTTACTTTTTACAATTGTAGCTTTTAGCACACTCTCTACTGCGCAAGATAAAATTAATTGGTTGTCTTTTGAAGAGGCCATTGCTTTGAACAAAGAAAACCCCAAACCTATATTAATAGATATTTATACGGATTGGTGTGGATACTGTAAAAAAATGGACAGAGAAACCTATGCAAACAACATAATTATTGACTACGTAAACAAACATTTTTATGCTATAAAAATGGACGGTGAAGGCAAAAAAGACATCACGTTTAAAGATTACACATTTAAGTTCAAACAAGAAGGCAAAACAAAATATCATGAATTATCAGCTACTCTAATGAATGGGAAATTAGCATATCCAACTACTATTTTTTTAAATGAAAAAGAAGAAGTCATGCAAAATATACCTGGGTATCTTTCGGCAGCTCGTTTCGAAAAAATACTAGCATTCTTTACAAATGACAACCATAAGACCCAAAATTGGGAAGAATTTGAGAAGAGCTTTCAAAGTAAAATAAAAAGTTAATGCTTTAAAATAAAAGCTCCTTTATCTCCTGTATAATGAAAAGGAACATCTTGCTTAGCACAAATAATTTCCCATCTATTTATGTCACTTCTATAGTTAGATCCATCGGCAACTATTTGTATTGGGTCTAAATGTTGCAGCAATCTTAGCAAATTAATTTTTGGAGAATTTTGAAGTACTACAATTGGTTTTACTAGACCCTTTATTTTATATACACCAAGGCTATCTACAATTAAAATATTTTTATTCTGAAAATTAATAAAATTATTAAATGTAGCTTGATGAATTTGTTCAATTTTTCCTGAAATTCTGTATGATTTTAAACTATAATCATTCTTAAAGTTAAGCGTATCTAGATTGTGTTGTAAAAACAACCTCTTCCCTATTCTTTCTCCAATAACTGATTTTCTACTTTTATGAAAAATAATCAATTCTTTTTGGTCATTATTCTCTTTAAGTTCATACAAAAAAATAATTTGCAGTATAAAAATAGCTAATAAAAAATACAGTAATTTTTTAGCTTTTCTATGGATTAAAAATTGGACTCCTGAAAAAATAAAAACATAGATAGAAACCATCATTATAAGAGATATTGAAATTTCTTTTAACAAAAACTGTTCTTGCATAGAAATCCAACTTACAAAACCATTCATTAATGAAATTACGGATCCATAAATATCAGCAAAAAACTGTGGGAGCAAATTTAAAAGAGCTAACAAAAACACCAAAACCCCACCAATTAGAATATACATTAAGCAGGGAACTATAACCAAGTTTGAGAGTAAAAACAGAGTTGGAAACTGTTGAAAATAATATATACTTAGCGCCAAAACACCTACTTGAGCAGCTATTGAAACGGTGAATAATTGCCAGAAAAAATGAACCATTTTAAATTTTGGTTTCCAAACAGCATATAGTTTTGGCTGTATCCAAATAATTCCAAAAACAGCTAAATAGCTTAATTGAAAACCGACATCAAATAAGAACATTGGTTTTGCAATTAGAAGAAAAAACAGAGAAGAAATTAAAGAAAAAAAAACAACATTCTTTTTATGAAAAGATAGACCAATTGCTAAAAAAGTAAACATAGTAACAGCTCTAACAACAGATGCTGACAAGCCAGCAATAAAAGCAAAAGCCCAAAGTACTAAAACAATTAAAAAGGCTTTTAAAAACGCTCCATTTTTAAGTCTTTCAATTGGCTTAAAAAGAAAAGATAAAATCAATAAAATAACTCCCACATGCAAACCGGAAACTGCCAGTATATGAATGGCTCCTGCTTTTTGATAATCGGTAGTTAGTTCTTTAGAAATATCTTGTCGTTGACCTAAAAGTAATGCATTTATAACTCCCAACTCGTCATTTTTAAAATTGTATTTTAATAGTGATTTTTGAATCTTAGTTCTACATCTAGCTGCTAGACCTTTTAAAGAAGAATTTCCATAACCAAGACTTTTGTATTCATCACTATCTACAAATAACTGTTGATACATTCCTTGTTTTGCTAAATAGGATTTATAATTAAACTGGTAAGGATTTAACGGTGACATCAACTCTTTAAAAACAGCTTTTGAAATGATAAGTTCATCTACTTTTAAGGAAGAGTTTGCACTATCTTTTTTAACATTTAACAAGATATTCCCTATGGTACTTTTGCTGTCTATTTTAACAACCTCAACCTCATACTTATCATTATAAATACTCGGCTTTAAAACTTTAGATACTTTAAAAGTAACTAAAGAGTTTTTTACTAAATACTTTTTATAATAATTGTTGTAGTTACGATCATTATTAAAATAGACTGAAGAAACCCCTACAAAAAAAAAGATTCCAAAAGATAAAATTGTTGTTACAACTCTATTTTTAAAAATTGACAATAAAAGTAAAATTGATGCTACTAAAATTAATAACGAAGTAAAACCATAACACCAAAATTGGGTGTAAAACTGAATAACAATACCCAGAATTAACAATACAGTAAAGTGTAAAGGTAGATATTCCCGTATTTTTTTCATCCCATGATAAAGTTACAGAAAAAAATAGAAGTAATATATTTATAAAATTCTGGTTGCTTTTACAAAAGCATTTTTCCAATACTTTTGTGAAAGAGAAGAGATTATTACACCTTTAGAAGATGTTGAGTGAATAAATTTTATTTGCTTGTTTTTGATAGATGTTATTAAACCAACATGGTTTATTCTTTTGCTACTTTTATTTGTTCTAAAAAACAATAGATCTCCTTTTTTTGCTTGTTTTAAAGAAATTTTATTTCCTTTTTTAGCCATGTCTCTAGAAACTCTTGGCAATTGTATATTCTCTTTCTTGTAGGCAACAAAAACGATTCCAGAACAATCCATTCCTTTTTTTGTTGTACCTCCGAACTTATATTTTGTTCCTTTAAAAACGACTGCATTTGCAACAATTTTGTCAGCTTTAGAAAACTTTTCTTTTTTGTGACTACTTAGATTTTTTGATGAAGAGCAAGAGCTAATTAATAAAGAAATCACAGAAAGTATCAGTAAAATTTTTCTCATTTTTTTTTATTTTAAGCCTTTTATAATTTCTTTTGCTACTTTTTCTGAAGCTCCCTTTCCTCCTAGTATTTTCTCTAATTCATAATAATCAGAAAAGAGTTTTGTACGATAACTTTCTTCTAAAATATTGGTGAGTTCTACCCGTAAGTTTTCCTTCGTAAAATCGTTCTGAATTAATTCTGTTACAACCTCTCTGTCCATAATTAAGTTCACTAAAGAAATAAATTTCAAAGTAATTATTCGTTTGGCTATTTGATATGAAATTGTGCTTCCTTTATAACAAACTACTTGTGGTACTTTAAACAAAGCTGTTTCTAAAGTTGCCGTTCCAGAGGCTACTAAAGCAGCATAAGAAACACTTAATAGATCGTAGGTTTTATTGTTAATAAAGCTTACTTTCTTAGTGCCAATTATCTGTTTATAAAAAGAAAAATCTTGACTTGGTGCACCCGCGATTACAAATTGATAGTCAGAAAAATCATTTACCATAGACAACATTACAGACAACATTTTTGTAATTTCTTGCTTTCTACTTCCGGGTAATAAGGCTATTATAGGACCATCTCCTAAATTATTTTCTTGCCTAAATTGTTGTTCATCAACTTGTTTTCTTCCAGCAATTCCATCAATTAAAGGATGCCCCACAAACTGAACTTCATAATTGTATTTTTTATAAAATTCTTTTTCAAAAGGCAGTATTACAAACATGGTATCTACATCTCTCTTAATATCTTTTACTCTACTAGCTCTACTTGCCCAGACTTGAGGTGAAATATAGTAGTTTGTTTTAAACCCTGCTTTCTTTGCCCATTTAGCAACTCTTAAATTAAAACCTGAATTGTCAATAAAAATTACAACATCAGGTTTAAATTCTGCAATATCTTCCTTACAAGATTTAATAAAGTGTAATGCTTTTCGAAGATTCAGCAACACTTCCACAAACCCCATAATAGCACGTTCTTTATAATGTGTAACTAAAGTTCCGCCAACCTCTTGCATTAAATCTCCGCCCCAAAAACGGATGTCTGCTTTTGAATCTTCTTTATACAAAGCCTTCATTAGGTTAGAACCATGGAGGTCTCCAGATGCTTCACCAGCAATAATGTAATATTTCATACTAGAAAAACGTTAAGATTAATGTAGTTAAAGCTATTAAAATAGTTACCATTAAAACTCCTTTTGCTCTGTAATCTTGTTTCTTTTTGATGTATACAAAGAAAACAAATAAGTTTGGTATTGCTGCCAGTGATAATACTTTTCCATACAATTCTCCTTCTTGAATTAAATCTACTGTTTCATAAAATCCGAAACGAGAAAAATATTCTAAATACAAGAAAATTCCAGATAGCGTAGCTAAAAAAGAAACTAAGACTCCAATACCTATTTCTTTTTTTATAGTTCCCAAGAGTTTAATTTTTGTATCATGTGATGCGCGGTTAAATCGAATTGAACAGGAACAATAGAAATATATCCGTTTTCTAAAGCAAAAATATCTGTATCCTGGCCTTTGTCTTTATTCACAAACTCTCCAGAAAGCCAATAATACTCTTTACCGAAAGGACTTTTACGTTTGTCAAAATTCTCTTTCCATACTCCATTTGCTTGTCTACAAATTTTAATTCCTTTTATTTTTTCTGATTTCAAATCAGGAATATTTACATTTAAAACAATTCCTTCAGGCAAACCATTTAAAAGTGTATTCAACGTTATTTTTTTTACAAACTCTTCAGAGGGTTTAAAATCTGCATGCCACTTAAAATCTAATAAAGAAAAACCGATTGCAGGTATTCCTTCAATACCTGCCTCTACTGCGGCACTCATAGTACCAGAGTAAATAACATTAATAGAGGAGTTAGCTCCATGATTAATTCCAGAAACGCATAAATCTGGTTTTCTATTTAAAATTTCACTTATTCCCATTTTTACACAATCTGCTGGTGTCCCAGAACATGTATATTCTAATTGTGGTCCATCATCTATTGTAATTGGGTTACAACGCAACACATTATCAACCGTAATTGCGTGTCCCATTCCACTTTGTGGGCTATCTGGGGCAACTACTACAACGTCACCAATTTTATTCATAATCTGAATTAGAGCTCTAATCCCTGGAGCCGTAATACCATCATCATTTGTTACTAAAATTAAAGGTCTGTCTTGCATTTTAATAGATTTAAATACAAATGTAATTTATTTTAATTGATTTTCTTTTTAACATTTTCTAAAGAATTTTACATCTTATTATTATGTAATATTGTATGTATTCACAGTAGCAGGTAATCATGTTAAATCTACCAAAAAAATTAGCATTTATTTAGTAATTTAGCAGAAGAGAGATAATAATTTTCAGAAAAATCACCAAAGAAGACATATGAAGACGAAATTTAAATTCAGTATTACATTTTTATTAATTGTATTATTTACATATAGTCTAACAGCAAATGGTTCAGAAAAAATACCTGGTCCAGATCCAGAAAAAGATAAAGTTTTAATTTATGTATTAAAAAATATTCTAACACGTGGTCATTTCGTTATGAAAGAAATGAATGATGATTTTTCTGAAGTCGTATATAATAGCTTTATCGATGGTTTAGATCCTAGTAAGCGTTACTTTACACAAAAAGATTTAAAGGAGTTTTCTAAATTCAAATATGATATTGATAATCAATTATTAAATGATGATGTTTCTTTTTACAATCTAGTGTATTCTCGTTTTATAGATAAGGTTAAAAATGCAAAATCGTATTATGGAGACTTACTTATACAACCTTTTAAATTCAAAAAAAATGAAACAATAGATGTTGATTATGACAAAGTTCCGTTTGCGAAAAATGAAAATGAGCTCATCGACTATTGGCGTAAACAACTTAAATTAAATACGTTAAGTAGAGTTCAAGAACAAACTGAGATCCAAGAAGAAAAGGCAAAAAAAGATAAAAAATTCAAATTAAAATCATTTAAAACTTTAGAAAAAGAAGCACGTGCTGAAGTTCTAAAAAACATGAATGAATTGTACTTACGAATTGAAGAACTGGAACATGAAGATTGGTTTTCTACCTTTTTAAATAGCGTAGTGGGTGCATTTGATCCTCATACAACCTATATGGCACCAAGAATTAAAGAACGTTTTGATCAGGATATGTCCGGAAAACTAGAAGGAATTGGTGCTCGGTTGCAAATGGAGGGAATTTATACACACGTTTTTGAGTTAGTTTCAGGCGGACCCGCCTCCAAACAAGGTGAGTTAGAAGCTGGTGATATTATTTTACAAGTGGCACAAGCAAATGGAGATCCCATAGATATTGTTGGTATGCGTTTAGATGATGCTATAAAATTTATCAAAGGAAAAAAAGGAACAGAAGTTCGATTAACCGTAAAGAAAAAATTGGATGGATCTACCAAGGTAATTTCTATTATTAGAGATCTTGTTCAGCTAGATGAAACCTTTGTGAAGTCTACTATTGTTAAGAAAGATGGAAAAAAATATGGTATTATAAATTTGCCAAAATTTTATATTGATTTTTCTGATAATGCATATAGAGATTCTGCAAAAGATATGGAGAAGGAAATAGAACGGTTAAAAAAAGAGGGTGTTGCAGGTTTAATGATTGATCTGAGGAATAATGGAGGTGGATCTTTAAAAACTGCGATAGAAATATCTGGATTGTTTATTGATAAAGGTCCAATTGTTCAAGTAAAGTACAGAGGAGAAAAACCAGTTGTAAAAAATGATATAGATCCAAAAATACAATGGGACGGTTCTTTAGTTGTTTTAGTAAATGAATTTTCTGCCTCAGCTTCAGAGATTTTTGCTGCTGCTATGCAAGATTATAAAAGAGCAGTTATTATAGGAGGTAACCAAACTTATGGAAAAGGAACTGTTCAAAATATCCTACCAATAAATCAATTTACAAAATACAAAAAAGATTTAGGATATATAAAAATGACCATTCAAAAGTTTTATAGAGTTAATGGTGGTTCTACTCAAATAGAAGGTGTTTATTCAGATATAATAATGCCAAGTAGGTATAGTTATATGAAGTTTGGAGAACGTGATTTAGAAGGTGCTTTAATTTGGGATAAAGTTCCACAGGCAAATTACATACAAACAAATTCTTATGAAAACTTTGCTGATGTGGTTTATAATAGCAACCAAAGAATTGCATCTAATACCCAATTTAAATTGGTAAATGAATATGCAAAATGGTTAAAAGAAAATCAAGATGATTCCTCTTATTCATTAAACTACAAAGCTTTTTCTAAAGAAAATGACGTACAAGAAAAAGAAGCTGAAAAATTTAAATCTGTCTTTAAATACAATTCAAAATTAAAATTTTTATCACCGAAATATGAACTTCCTCTATTAAAAAAAGATACAACACTTGCAGATAAAAGAACTGCTTGGCATAAAAACTTATCTAAAGACATGTATGTCTCTGAAGCTTTAAATGTATTGAGTGAATTAAAATTAAAAAATCATAATAAAATTGTGAAGAATTAAGAAAGCATAATTTTTACAACTTAAAACCTGATATGTTTGCTTAATGTATCAGGTTTAATATTTTTGAAATATGAACTTTAAAGTAACATTTGCCACAAAATGGTCTGATTTTGACCCCAATAGACACATGCGTCATACAGCCTATAATGAATATGCTGCAGAAGTAAGAATTCGGTATTTTTCTGAACAAAATTTTTCGATAGAAGAATTTACAAAACACACTATTGGCCCTATTTTATTTACTGAAGAAACTTCGTTTAGAAAAGAAATTCATTTGGGAGAGGATATTACAGTAAACATGAAACTATCTGGGGTTTCTGAACACATAGAACGTTGGAAAATAACGCATGAAGTATTTAATGAAGCGGGACAATTATCTGCAATCATAAAAGTATACGGTGCTTGGATAGACTTAGAAAAAAGAAAACTAACGACACCTCCAAAAGAAGCACAACATTTATTTTTAAATACCGAAAAAACCGAAGATTTTGAAGAAATTTTAATGAAAAAGAAGTAGATGAAAAAGAAAATTTTATCTGTCCTCATTTTAATAATCACCCTATCAATTTATTGGTATTTAGAACTTAAGCAAAAAGACACAACTAGCAAAGAAACCGGTACCGTAAATCATACCAATTTCAATTATTTTCCAAGCTCGACAACTGGACAAATTATACATCATAAAGAGTACAGTTTATCGTATTCAGAAAAACATGAACAGGCAGAATGGGTGGCATATGAATTAAATAAAGAAGATATTGTTTATGCAAAT
>Ga0115008_10000259_pt1 | contig 37147 bp, 34 predicted proteins | sample FraStrMetagenome_FD_87164 | JGI IMG/M metagenome (GOLD analysis project Ga0115008, IMG submission 87164) | Marine eukaryotic phytoplankton communities from Arctic Ocean - Fram Strait ARC3M Metagenome | ecosystem: Environmental > Aquatic > Marine > Oceanic | place: Fram Strait | collected... | reverse complement strand
TACCAAATACTTTGTTGTACCAAATACTCTCTCTTTGTTGTCTACGGTACGAATCAAAAAGTTCAAATGCCAACATATTTTTACGATTGGATGTCCAATGCTCATTTTATTCAATTCTTCAAGAGAATTTCTACAGTGAAGGTGGAAGGGTGCCTTTCTTTCTATAGGTATTTCGGTAATGCATTTGCTCCTCATCTATGCTAATTCGTTCTCTCCCACCTTGCGTTTCCATGACTTTCGTACAAAGCGAAAAGCAAGTAGAAAAAGGCCTAAAATGAAATCAGATCGTGTCTTAGGATAGGTTGATCCTCACATCGTGAAAGATTCAAATGATGTTTCATCGCACTATATCAACAAAGAGTATCTTATTCAAAACAAATATTACCCACTGAATCCACTGAATACCCTATCAGGAAACAAAGAATGCTCTCTCTACCTGACAATACATAGAAATTAGAAGATCTTTCCAAAGATGTGTTATATATTTTATGCTTTATTAGGTATTCACTTTTAGAGATACGACTCGTATGACCATTTGAACTACCGGTAGTGTCAGATTCGTTTAATGTATGAAGTATAAACCCAAAAGATTTGTATGGAGATTCCCGAATGCCGACAATCCTACTGTTAAATACGGATTGAAGGTGTAATCCATAACTACGATGACACCTGTTAAAGGTAGAGGAAGCTTTTCAAACCAATGTGCAAATATTTTATTGAGTGGAATTGAAGGTGATCTACGGGAAAACTCTATGCAAAAGCTCTTGGTGAATCAGTAAACACAACGGGTTATGCAAACAAAAGACTCTGAAGGAAAAGTAATTGGTGAGATAACTTTAATTTGTTGAAAATGTCCAACTTAACGCAATCTCCAAAGGATCTCCGAGAATTATTGAAGAACCAGCGGTATGAAATTAAGATCGACTTAATTTTAAAGTTTGAATACTAGCGATAATAGTTGTGCCGTCTAGCCATCATTTCTTCTTCTTGATAAAGATCGGGACGTAATTGGTTTCGAGCTCCCTGTAACGTGTAAGACAATGCCTCAGAAGCGCCACTCAATGGCGCCATAACGGCTATTGGCAGAGCTTTGGCAACACCTTTAATAGCGCCAGTAGCACCATTTGCTCTGTATTCATTGCAAGGTACCGCAACAATGGTGCGGGCTGCCAATCCGAATCCTTGAGCCACACTATTTCTTGAATGAGCAGAAGCCTCACGTACATTTTTGGGAACGCCTGGTCGATGCGGAAGGGCTTTCGGTGTATCAAGAACCTTCGCTACTTGTTTACTTATTTTTGAAGTCGCATTGATCGTCTCCAACGCTACAGTTTTTGCAAAAGACGAAGCGCCATCTCGAACTCCGCGCACGAACTTGCGCTCTTTTCGATATTGGTCAACAGGAAGTAAAACTAAGTTTGCCGCACCATTTCCTAAATTTGTAAAAACATTCACTGGTGCCGCTCGGGTTACAAATTTATGTATCTAGAAACGAAAAATATAGTTAAACAAAGTGGAAAGAGGATGACGTAATGGAGAAAACACGAACCTGGCCGGAAGATATATCTTCTATCCATCGTCGAATAATTTCGCTAATAATATTTCCCCAACCTGTCAGTCCTTCTATCGACAATTGTTTCAGTATCAGATCCATGTCCTCTAGCGGAAATAAATTCAATAGCTCTAAATAGCTGCCATTTCGCAGAGCATTATAATCAACACCTATAGGCTGATAATTGACTTTCAGCTTACACGGTTTGACGTCAAACACTTGAAAAAATGTACCAGGAATGTCATCTTTGTCTTCCTCCTGACTGTTGTCGTCGCTCGAAAAGAAGCCTTTGATAAAAGTCAAAGCATGCTGATCAAGGTTAACACGGATAGGAAGAAATTGCAAAGCTACTCGTGTCTCGTCGCTCATCAACTTTCCGTCCATAGAAATGCGTATCGCAGGTTGCATCGAAACCATCTTTTCATATATAAATTGTAAGCACTGCCTTTACTGTTGGACACACGTTAGTCGAAAACTCACCTTCATCATGAGAAAGCCGTCGTTGTTATCACGAGGATGTAGATGGTCATTGATCCACTCTCCCATCATTTTCTTTGGAAAACCTCTACTTATTGTTTCTGATAAAAACAGTCCAGATATTTTCACATCTAGGCACGATGTGAGCCGATGCTCTGCAACGTCCACAAACGAATCCATTCTAAGTCTCACACGATCGAGAATTGTTTCAAAATATCGTCCAACATCACGAGATTTTCTTGAGGAGCCAACCATGAAAAAGTCATCATTAATTAAAGGCTGATATTTGTCTTCAGAATGAGTAATGTACTGATCATCAAGTAAGGCATTCATTAGTTCTTCTCGCCTATTCGAAGCACTACTCTTTGATCTCTTTTCGTTCGAACAGTCAGCTTGATTTTCATTTGATGAGAAGAAATCTATACCATCGAAAAAACGGAAGCAAGCTGACAGATCATGAACAACAAGCCTCATATTTACACTTGGAGATGGAGTGCCAGCATGTAGACCGGCATCCATATCTCCGTCTCCAAGGGGGTCACATATTGCACTAGATATCGGAACATGAGTTGGATATATGTCAATGTTTGAAGCTTTCGGTCGTAAAGGATCGTTCCCTTGTAATGTGGTAAACCACATCGCTTGCTGGTCTTCATGAGAATCGTGTCTTACCCATTCGTTCCCTATACTCGCCCAATCGTCGGGTACACAGTGATGAACACCCAATTCTACGCCCGAGGTTAGCGGGGTACTCGATGGTTTCTTTGCGTTCTCATCTTTGGGACACGTTTTCACAGTGTAAAAGTCCGGAATCAACATAGACTTTGCCAAATCATCTACATCCTTACCAACATTGTACTTTTGCCGCAGTTCGCTCGCACTAAGCTCATTATCAGGGGGATCATCGGCGTTATCAGGCATAATATTACTTTGAGAAGAAGTAGAAGTTACAGGTCTATCAACGTTTTGAGAAAACATGTCCGTAGTAATATTTTCAAGAAGATTTATTTCTTCATCTTCAGCACCGGAAAGAATATTGTTGCCTTCTTCACAAAATCCTCCGGTCTCCTTTATTCTTCTCAATTCCTCTTCATCCGGGGCAGTAAATTCCGTCCAAAACTCGCCAAAAGTCTTCGTCAAAGTTTTGAACGAGTCTTTGCAGGTATGTATACTTAATAAACCGAGGTACAGATTTACATTGATTCGAGGATTTTCATTAGTTATAGTTTCGCGATTAAACTTCACGAAAGAATCGATTGTATCCAAGGAAATGACCTGGACTAAACCCATAGAAGTAATGGCCTCTGAAATAGATGTACAACCTCTACCATTCTGTTTGCCAATGTGGCTGTCCTCAACATTCGTTACGCCTAAAAACGCAAGACCACAGCTCATACGATGGTCTTCTATACCATAGGAAATTCGCAGATTTGATAGGTAACCTGTCATATCACTGAGGCAAACTTTAAAAGTAAGAAAAGGCGACCCGCTAACCATATTAGTGCTACTATGAACTTCTCCAAGTCGCAAAATAACTCGGGCATCTGCGAAATTCTCTTCTGGGGGAGTATAATCAAGTATTGCATCCCAGACGGTGATGAAAATCTGGACCAGAAAAAATGATCATTTGACATATATTTGATAAAAAATCGAATGATGCAGGTTCATACCTTCGTTAAGCTCCTATCAGCAGTCTCATCATTTTCTTCCTCATTGGCCTCTTTTTTCTCTTCAGCCTTATTTTCTTGATCAAACCTATACCCCTGAAGAATGGCTATATATTTAAAAAACCAAGCTGATTCAATTGAATACCTGTACGTCATATCGAACAGAAATAAAAACACGATTTTGTCTCTCGAAAAATCATCCGAGTCACCAAATGAAACATCACAATGAAATGCTGGTTTCTCTATTGCCCTCATTGATCCCAACTTAGTACGATAGAAAATTGGTACGGAGTCGGAAATCGATCTTATTCCGCGTCTCTTTAGGTCATTTAATGGAGCCTTAATGTTATCCTCCTCGTAGACGTAAGATGCTTGTCAAAGGATTTGAATAAGTTTCGCAAGTGTGGTGTGTTATATCCAATTATCGGAGTTCTTACCTTCATAAAGAGTAATATCTTGGGATGTAGCTCTGATTTGGGTGAGGCCGCGCATGGATGAACGACACACATGTGTTCGAAATCCATCTAATATTGTTATATATGAGGACGGCGTACATTGTGAGTTCCTTTCTTTCTTTGTGCTATCATCGTCTTCCTTTTCGTGTAGCATTAGAATGCATTGGTCGCAACGCAGAGCAAAACCACAGATTTCTTCGACAGATAAAGTTTCACAACCAGTATCGCTTTTTCCAAATGTCGAAGTACAAATAGAAGAGATCATCGCTTCCAGATACGAGCGTTCTGACAGCGTTAAATCGATCACAAAGAAAGGAATCCTTGCTTCGATTGTATACACACATTGAAGAACCTCCTTTAGCATACCCTCTTGAGGATCTCTTGGCCGTATTCCATTTGATCCTTCACGATCGGCAGTGGTAGATCTTGCGAAGGTGGGAACGTTTGGAAACGTGGAAGCGGACATTTCAGCAGGTATGTAACTGATACGAATGCCCGATTCAGACTCTAATTCTGGTTCGGATGCTATTTCCGCAAACTCATACTTCATCCCATCTTTTGAAACAAAGAAAATTTTACATCCATGCGATACTAAAAACATTTCTTGTGAACATTGCTTTGACTGAAAAGAACATGATTCCATGCTCAATCCAAGCGATGTGAAAAGATGATCGCATTCGACTCCATTGCGGAGGTTACGAGGAGACCTTGGGCTATCGTCAACTTCGGACCAAACTGGAAGGAAAACAGAAACTTGCGCACATTGAAATAATATCTCTGAAGTTTGTACGGAAGCTTGGTCGTCGTGACTTTGTGATTCTATGGTCTTCGGGGACACGCTTTTATCCATTAGAACGGTCTGAACCTGCTTCAACGTTCTCGGATGGATCACAATTTCTACTGGTTCCAAGCTTATATCAAAGTTGGTATTTGAGGAGGAGCATGTGTCTTCATTACGCCTTAATCGTCGAGATGTCAACATGGTAAAGGAAATATGCGAAGGGGGGACCACACAAGTCAAGTCATTATTAATAAATCGTACAACATGGTACCGACTTTGATCATTTACTTCGTCAAGAATCTCATTTAAAGTTGCATGTACTGAACAGCGCGATACTTCGAAATGAATTGATTGACGAGACAAACTTGATGCCAAAGTAATCGAAGTGTCACTTAGAGTAGCATATACATAGTCCTCTGCTTCAGATGTACTCTCTGTAACCTCAAGCGAAAGCCTAAAATTGACTTCAGACATATGTATACTAAAATTACTATCTGACTGATTTGTAGCTGCACCAACAAAGGAAATATACTTTGAAATAGATTGATCTGTCGCATCGTAGAAAGCTTCAAGATATGATGGCTGGTCATCGTCGGTTGATGTATGCAAAAGCATTCCGCCAACGACAGGCCTATCCTTTGAAGCAGGCTGGACATTGGATGTAAGTTCCTCCTCGCAGTTCAACCGCATGGCGTAAAGAAAGTCTTGAAGAACCTGGCTTAAAATCTGTAAATTGCTTGCGTTCAAATCTCCGTCAATCACATCTATAAACATTTCCATATCTTTTTGTGATATCGACGATTGTCCTTCACTCTCATTGTTGCTTAAACTTTCACAAGTTCGAAGAGCACCAGAAATGCGACCTTGAATGCGTACAAGTGTTGTTTCATCTGAACCATCTAGTGCATCAACACAAAAACCAGATATTTCAATACGCTTCAAATTTTCTTCTTGATGTATTTGGTCGCTAATTGTCGCAGTACTATTATCAACTCGATGCGCTGAACCAACAATAATTTTTCTAAGCCTCAGAATTAAGCATGTAGATGGAGAAGGAGAGGATAACGAGGACGAAGCATACACCCTCAGCTGCACATCATTCACACACACTTCCATAGCCTCAATAGCTCTCTGAATCCAATTACCTATCCACCCACTTCCACTGCCTTTGTCATTCTTCACATCTTCTTCTTTATACTCATCATTACCTTCATCACTACCTCCAAACGGCGAAAATCCAACTTCACCAAAACTGTTTAGAAAATCCAACGAAGAACCAAAATATACACCCTCTGCAGAAGAAGATTCACCATCACCATCCTCATTACGATCATCCTCCTCCTTCACTTTTCTTCGTTCACTATCGCTCATCACTAAATCCTCCTCCTCCTCCTCCTGCCCATGAACATCACCATCCACATCCTTTGTACAAACCCAAACCCGAACCCCATTCACCACCACTAACAACTGACACGATGTCACACTCTTAACACGAACCGTTATCGAATCCACCACCACCCGCTTCACATTTACCGCTGCAATCGACGCTGGAAGACATTTTGTAACTTCTTCTGCGGACAATCTTATATTTCGTAAGGTAAATTCAATGTGTTGGTTGTTCGAGGATGTTTGTACTTGAAATGGTGATGTTGAGGAAGAAGAGGAAGTTTCCAATAGAGGTCCGAGTGCTCGCTGGATAAAGTATTGTAAGAGAGAATTCAATAGCATGGATGTCATGGTTTGGAATGTATATATAGTTTCGGTCTGTCTGTCTGTGTGTGTGTGTTTTTTTTAATTTAAAAATAGGATGGAAGTTGCAATGGTATGCTGTGCTTGTAATGAACATGCACGGATAATTGGGATGGAATTTAATATATATACTCTCTATATAGAAAGAAGAGGATGTTGGAATACGAGTGTGTGTGATAAGAAACGTAGGAAGACAGAAATCAAGAGAGAGAGAGATGTGTGTGTGTGTGTGTGTGTGTTGAGTGATGATGTGAGAGAATTTTGTGTTTGGAGAGATGACAGAATTCTTCTTGCGAGGTGCTGTTTGGGTTCTCAATCTTTTGTGACATGTGACGGTACATACGAAAAATACGAATACGGGCTGCGTTATATTGTTTGGAAACATGTGCATTCTGCTGACACGTTTTGGTTTTATAGGATCGTATGAGTATGAGTGTTTGATATTACCGGTATATATATATATCAATACATCCATATTTTTCACTTGGACTTGGGGTGGGTGATTAGTTTTGGTTTTAGGATTTTCCGGATACGCGCTGTAGTATTGCTGGTGAGGAGATGAAGGTGAAAGTGATGTTACTATCTCGTTCTGTGTTTATTGGGTATAGAGTATAAAACTCATGATATACTCTACATAAAGCATCACAGGTTTTTGTGATTCTGTGTTCCTCCTTAGTTTGCGACGACTGTGGTGGATCATTCTAAATGGTAATCTTTGAAGAACAGAGGTACTACTTGAACGATTTCGTCTATGAGAAATTATAAGGTTTTGCTGTTATGTAAACATTACCTCTGTTGACGTTTTGCATTTTTAACCCCTTTGTCCTTGCGAGTGACCATATTTGCGTTTTTGGCTCCCCCGAAATTCTTTTTCTTAGTCTGTACCGCCTGCGCATCAAAATCTATCGAAATTGCGTTGCCAATCCGGAAGTCTCCCACATACCTTGAAGTTACTTTGTTTCTAACGGATTTCACTTGTTCCATGTAGTATTTATAGTCTCCGGGATACTTAACAAGCTTCTTATCCTCAACAGCTACTACTGTAGTCGCAACTTTACTGATGAAATATCTATCGTGTGAAATAACAACAATACTACCTTCGAAGTGTTGGAGAGCTTCTTCTAACATCTCTTTGGCCGGAATGTCCAAATGATTTGTCGGTTCGTCCAAAATCAATAAATTGGCTGGCTTTAGCATCATGCAACATAATGATAGCCTCGACTTTTCACCTCCACTTAAATTTTGGACTTTCTTTTCTGCTGCGTCTCCCTTGAATAAAAACTGTCCCATCAGCGCTCGGAGCTCATTATATGATTGAGTAGTTGAAGCACCTTCGACAGTTTGTGAAACTGTCAGTGATAAATCTAATGAGTCAGCTTGATTTTGCTCAAAATAGTTGGCAACAACATTGGCCCCTGTAATTTGTGCCACTCCTTCATTAGGCTCTTCGCGACCCATTACAATTCTCAACAGAGTACTTTTCCCTGATCCGTTCGGACCCATAATTGCAATTCGGTCGAATTTTTCAACAGTCAGATCTACGTCCTCGAAAAGAGGATTAATGCCATCTCCGTAGCCATGAGATAAGTTTTTAATTTCACACACTTCCGGGCTCATCCGAGGTGGATCTGGAAATCGAAATCGGAACGGCTTGCCAACAAAAGGTGGCTGCTGTATGTACTCTGGACTGTTCTTTAATTTTTCGATTTTGGCCAACCGCTGTTTAGCTGCGTCCGGTTGCTTTGCCCGAAATTTATTTGCCCACGAACGATCTTCCTTAATCTTCTTTTCTTGAGCATCATAGGAAGCCTGCCATGAATCCATACGAGCTTTATCATACAAACTAATTAGCAAAGCTGATCTGTATAACATGCTTTCATGTTACAAACTGAATCTTACCTTTCTTGAGCTTTAGAAACCTACTATAGTTCCCGTTATACTCGTAGGAAACACCTGCCTCCGTATCAACAATTTTGGTGCATACCTGATCCAAAAATTCACGATCATGTGAAACGATTACCATGGGAATCGTCTGTGACCGTAAAAACTCCTCAAGCCATTCGATACTTTCTAAATCAAGATGATTCGATGGTTCATCTAATAATAGGATGTTAGGATCTTTCAAAAGAACTTTACCCAATCCAATACGCATTTTCCAACCGCCCGAAAAACTTCGCACGAGATCTTGCCCTTCTTCAGGATTGTAGCCCATTAAATTCATTACCTTTTCGACTCTTGACTCCAAGTTGTAAACTTCTTTAGCATCAGCCTTCCCTTGAAGCTTTTGCATACGGTCGAGGATATCTTGCATTTTTTCAGTATCGTCCATAACATTTGCAAGTTCATCTTCACACGACCGCAAGTCTGCTAGAATCTTTGCTTCTTCTTCAAACACACTCATAAATTCTTCTTTCAAAGTTCTGTCGAGAACGAGCTCATCAACAAACTCCTGTCGCAGCATTGCTACGCGTAAATCTTTACTGCTTTTCAACACATCCCCCGTCATCGGCTCTAGGTCGCCATTAAGTATTCTGAGTTGAGTGGTTTTTCCTTCGAGATGCACATATTTAGTAATTGAAAAAATCGTTAAAAAAATAATTTACACAGAACAAGTTCCATACCTCCACCATTAGCTCCTACAAGACCTACACGATCACCGGTTTGTACACCCCACGTAACATCCTTCAAAACATCCTGGTTTCGGAATGTCACAGCTACATTCTCAAGGCGAAGCGAAACGTATCCAGGTTGGACACCCTCCATAACACGAATGCGAGGGGGTGGTCTTTCCTTTTTAATCCGCTCTTCAGCAGTGAGTTTTTTTGGTTTGACTTCTTCCGCTGGCGGTGAAACAACCGCTGAACCATTTACTTCGCCACCTCCGTCTTCTGGAATTTCTTCCAAACTGGCTCTATTCGCAGCTTTCTTTGCCTCCTTTGCAGCCAGTTGTCTAGCCTTTTTCTCTTCCTTCTTTTTGGCTTCTTTGATCTCCTTTTTACTCATACCCGCATACGGATCATCTGCCTTCGATTCATTACTTTGCGCATCAAGATCTTCCAAAGCCAGCATAGCAGCAATTTTTGCCTCCTTCTCACTCATGGCAGGATCTCCTTCTTCTACACCAGGTACAGTTTCTTCCGAAGAATCGCCATTCGCCGCCTCCATCTCAGCCTTTCTTGCAGCTTTCTTTGCCTCCTTTGCAGCCAATTGTCTAGCCTTTTTCTCTTCCTTCTTTTTGGCATCCTTTATCTCCTTTTTACTCATACCTGCATACGGATCATCTGCCTTTGAAACATTACTTTGCGAATCAAGTTCTTCCAAAGCCATCATAGCAGCAATTTTTGCCTCTTTCTTACTCAAAGCAGGCTCTCCATTCACCTCTTTCTTATTATTCGCAGGTAAATCATCCTCCGGTTCTTGTTCCGTTTCCACAGCAATACCAGCCTTCTGAGCTCGTAACTGCTTCTTCGTTAATTTCTTACTACCACTAGTTTCTGCATCTTCCTGCTCATCCCACAAATCCAACTGATCTAAATTTACAAGCGGCTTCTTAGCCTTTTTCTTTGCAAATAAGAGCTGCGGTCGTCGTCGTTGTTGAGAAAGAAATGTAGCAGGTACATATTGACAACGATCCAAACCTACGAAACATACAGACGACGAGGTAGTAAATCCATCCACAGCATGCAGTGATGCTAGCAACAATAGGAATGTTGCATGGTGGAACCTCATGATCGATAAAATGTTGTATTGTGTCTGTTGTTGACGGTGTTATTTCTTTCTCTCTCTCTCTCTGTTTGATACTCTGTCCACTCTGTGTGTGTACGTCTCTTCCTGACCAAAGGTAACGTCTGACGTCACGCCGTAGATATCTACATGTATTTGTCCTATCTGTATTTGTACGAGGTGCTTGATAGTCGTACGAGTTGCGAGTTGCGACGGCACCCGGTGTCGGATATGAGATTAACTTAACGTCATGGACTAAAATAGTTATCTGACACGCTCTCGCATTTCACCTGGAATCTGGAATACCTCACAGACTCACAAAACTCAAAATCCATCCGGACTCGGACTGAAAAACTGAGATCGAGTCGGATAACCTTTACCAGTATTGTTCAATTTGACGTGCTACAAAGGAATTATAATACTTGCAATCCAAATCAATGTTCATTCAATTCATTAGCTTTGCCAGTTTGCAGCTCCAATCCGTTAGATTCAGCTTGTAAAACAATGGGAAATTACTTCGGATCAACAAAGTCCTCCAATGAGGAGATTGCCGGCAAGCTCCTGACAGCGGCCATGGGTGGAAACCTTGAAGAGATGAAAGAACTAGTAGGTTCGTACCTGTCTCCAGAAGTGAAAGCATCGGACATTGTAAATATGCAAGATCCATCTGGCAATGCGGCCATTCACGGTGCTGTCTTTTCCAATCATTTGGATGTTGTAAAGTTTTTGGTGGAGGATTGTGAAGCAGATTTGTACGCGAAGAATAGTATTGGATGTTCGCCTATTTGGTTGGCTGCTGGGTATGGGTATGGAGAGATTTTAGTGTTTCTTCTTCGTGCGATTCAAAGTGATCCTGATATTGGCTTTCTTGAGGTCATTGGAGAAGGGAATTCGTCTGGTGACTCTCCGATTATTGCAGCAGCTAGTAGAGGGCATTCAAAGATTATACGAACGATCTTGTCTGAGATCGAATCAGCCGGTGGATTTGATGGTGATCAAAACATAAGCCCTACCATGAAAAATATCTTAACGCAAAAGAATAATGCAGGTGATAATGTCTTATCGGTTGGTACTGCGTCTGGGTTTCTCGAAGTAATCAATGAAGTTCTGGATTGGGATTTGAAGTACTGTAGAGATGACAATGACAACTGTGCATTGATCGATGTCAAAAATAAAAAAGGTCTCACACCGTTGTTAGTTGCTGCAGAGCGTGGTGATAAGAATATATTTCTTAGATTGCTGAAAGAAAATCCACAAGATGCTCTAGATGGCAATGGAATGTCTCCATTCTCAGTAGCTGTTTTTTGTGGGTGCTTTGAAATAGTGGAAGCATTGTTGGAACTTCCGTATGGCAAACATATGATTGACGTGAAAGATGAGAAATCTGGACGAACTCCTTTGTGGTTATCTGCGCGTACTGGTAATAAAAAGATTGCCGCACTGCTTTTGAAACATGGAGCTGACCGAACAATAAAGGATGGCAACGAAGGATTGACACCAGAAGAGACTGCAAGAAAATTTAATAAACATCAAGTCCTAGAATTATTCGAATAAGCAAACCAAACCTTTGAAACATTCCAGAAGAAACCTATTATAATATCTTCTACATAAAAGGAACCGATCTGAAATATATATATTTATCGGTTCGTATCTTCCTCCTACACTATATTTCCTCTACTGTCATTTTCACTAGAAAATCGCACATGAGCCTTAAATATTTCTGAGAAATGGGATGCTGAAATAATCAGTATCATGGTTCACGATGACCTCGCCACTTACGGAAAATCCACAACGACCTAAACTTTCTCCTGAGACTAAGAGCGCCTTCTTTCTTGGTACTGACGATGTATTCATCATAGGCAGAACCAACAAGGCAATTGAAGCCCTACATTCTGTTCCTACATCGATTTCTGTTCACCTAAAGGTATACTTGCATATCAACACCAAACTCAATTATACGTCGCACGTACTCATTGACTCAACCCTCCTTGTGTATCTTGCAAGCAAAACTTTTGTATAAAGCAGAAATAGGTATGACTTGTGCTCACTAACATAAAGTTTAGGTTTCTTAAAATATTTCAATACGATATGCCTAAGCATGCTCGATCTCAATGCAGTAAAAATAGAACTTGACACTTTAACCTATTTGGTATTTCGTTGAGAAGCTTCATCAAGTGTCTGGGCGATTTAGATTTTATTGACAAGAACGACTTCGCTGAAACGTTATCATTTCAATTTCTTTTTCTAAAAAGTATTCTAGCTTAAAATACGGCTTCAGCATCTTCATTTTCTTCTTCGGATGAACTTTGATAGTAGTCCTTAGTATAATCTTGATTTTCTTCCTCTTCAACATCGTCGTTACCCAAATTTTCATTCTCTTCTCCATCGTCGTTGTTAGAAGCGTCGTCACCATCGTCTCCGTCAAACTCAATATCCTTTTCGTTATTTTCTTTCTTTGATTTTAATCTAAAAGCTTTTCTTGATTTTTGTTGGCCTTTGACTAACTCATCAGGGAAAAAAGCTCCAAGCGCTGTACGCTTTTTCCCACCCAAACAATTCGCTAAAACATTGCTCGCATCTGGAAGAAACCTACTAGTATTAGAATCTTTTCTAAACTCGTACCGCATTATATCCGGTACTTCTGTAGTTGGCCGCACATAGAACGCGCTATTCTTCAATTTGTAAGTCAAATCTCGAGTCTTGGCAATCAAAGTTCTTTGCCTACTCGTAAGATTTGCCGATGTAGACGCAGGCATAACTATATCTGGATAGAGAGCTCGTTGAGCACCTTGCAAGGATCGAAGATTCTTTCCATCCACTCCGCTCTAAACATAAAGAAGACAGCTACGTAAGAGCAGCATGTTCATACACATGTGTCTTCCTTTTATATATCACTTACTTCTTCGGCGGATCTCTGAAGCAAAAGCATGGCACCCGTTTTGGGTTTCCAACCGCCCTTTTTACCGCCACGTCCAGCCATATTTAATTGTATTTCCTTTTATATATTTGTTTTTGTTAATAATAATATCAGTCCTTTGAAACGTAGTTGACCAGGATGCGAGAGAAAAGTGATAGATGGATCGGCTCTGAAAAATATCCCTGTTTTCTGTTGGTGTGGGTGGTGGGCATTTGTGTTCACAGTAACGTAATTGTCTAAATTACACGAATGGTGTTGATATTCAACATTGTTACAAGTTTTTTATCCACATTTACGGTCGATATGAAGAATTACCTACTAGAGACAATCGCGAATTCATCGAAACAGATCGTTCTAAAGCTGCTTTTCGGTCGGCTTGCATTATGATTCAAACCAGCTATAAGGATCTACTTGATAGTACACAACTAAAAGCACGAGAGATGACATGAATCAATTAGTCATTCAGTTCAAGTGCGACGCACTGCAGTACCAATCAATATTGTAACACTTTTCTAACTATATTAAGACTCTAGACGATGAACATGGTGCATCTATCTTCAACAAATCATTGAGTCTCCGCGGCTAATCGGGCGTCCCGATCCTTGACTCTCTTCTCAAAGGTACGGCCTTGCACACGACAAGCACTCCTTCTAATATCGTCAACGCTTGGAATATCACTGTCGAAGAAAAGTTTGATTAGTTTAGATTAATAAAAAACCAAAACATTTCTTATAACTTACCCGCCACCATCTGGGCCCAACAAACGTCCAGCCGTTCGGTACGCCAACAAGGCTGTAGCCATATCTTCAAGGGCTTTACTAGATGCATTCTGATCTTTTTTCTTAATCGCCTTCGCCAAAGCCTTCTGCGATTTTTCGAAGTCGTTGGCACTGTTCATCATATCCTTAGTAAAGGAAACCTTCACATTAGTTCCCCCACCAGTTAGCGAAGACGTGTAAAGCTTCATGGGAAGAATAGTATCATCGGCAATCTTTGTATTGAATTCGTCTACGGACTCCCAGTTTTCCTCACCAATTGACTGCGCAACAAGTGGAATCGCATCGTTACACTTCTTAATACGAGGCAAGTAGCGCTTCTTATTAGTTGGGTAATAATAATTTGAACGCAAATTAGGTTCGATCACCGATTCCTCCTTCCCGGCTGCCGCTTGTTTCTTCGCCGCATCCACTGCCTCTTGTTCCTTTATCTTTTTCGGATCATCACCGTATTCATCAAGCAGACCAGCATTGGCAATGGAAGGCACCAACAAGGCAGCAGCAGAGGAAGCAATGCCTTGACCAAAAGCTCGTCGCGACGTGGTAACTCCCTTACCATTCAAGCCTCCGAGAGACAATGCCGATGCCGCAGAAGAAGTTAGTAAGACTATGGATGCTGCTGCCCTAAGATTCATCGTCTGCACTGTCTCAATTCCAGTTAACGTTACAAATGTAAGATTATTATCTGGTAGAGATATGTCGGAATTGAGATCACAGCTTTATCGCAGGAACAAGTCGGCGCAAGTGCAAGAGGCGTGGCAAAACATCGTCCTTTCCTTTTTTGCATGCCCCACCGAAAACGATTCTATCGAAAAGTACGTGGCATGAGTCACCAAGGTTTGAAATTTCGTACAGGATTCGGATAGTTCGACAGCAGAAGTGTGGACGCGCGTGGGTCCTCTGCTCTTACCCCTCCGCTCCGCTGGGGTTGGCAGAAAGTTCGGAAAAAGTTTTTTTCAAAATATGATATCTACCTTCCAACTTCCAACTTTCTGCTTGACACTTGAAGAAAACAAGAGAAAACATCACACATGTACGGAGTTTACGGGTTAACACACATGTGCAAAATCAAACGACAAAAAGGTGTGAAGGATTGACAACTCCTGTCAAAATAAGGATCCAATAGAGGACGTGAAGTTGATCGCATAGGAAATCTGTTCGTTCTTTATTACTAGGATACGTGAGGACTAACCATTAGTGCCGAGCGTCTGTGCATTACATTGCAAGTATCGACGACGCAGATAAATTCGGAGAGGTGATTGATGACATCCGATGACCACAGACGGAACTCGCGTGCAACACGTGACTTTCAAAAACGTTTGGAAAAATCGAGGAAATTCTTGCACAGAGTCATTCGGGATTCTCCGTTTTTCGAAGAAAATAAGGCTAGGGAACTCCCGACATTTGCGGAGGAAGGTGAGTTTGTATTCGTTCTGTGAGAGGTTGTATATTGCTTGCTCACTTACAAGTCCTTAACGTTGGTTTTCTTTTCAGAAATAATACGTGGTGGAGTTTGTGGTAGAGGTGAATTTGGTGTCGTCGAAGAAGTTGCTGCTATATATTTAAGAGAGGAAACGCAACTTGATGTTACTTCTACACGGCATCAGAGCTTAGCATCTAAACGTGATGTGGAAGACTTGCAGCCCACAGAATTATTGTTAGAAAGTAGTCAAAAACTTGAAGTTCATGACGATCAGAGCGTGAGCACGTTGGATTCTCCCTCGTTAAAAGGCAGCGAATCATGTGATTCGATAGCAGAAATGAAAGGAGGGAAAAATAATTGTCGAAGCTTCATGTCTAAACGATGTATAAGAGGGAGTAAACCACGTTATGCTATTAAACGTATCCACCCTGGGTTAGACGTGGACTTAAGAATTGCTGGTATTACAGATCTCGCTGTCGAAGCTCACTTTTTGGCAGTGTTAAACCACACGAATATAATTAAATTGCGAGGGACATCTTCTGCAGACCCAATCAGTCCAGGATATTTTCTCGTTCTCGATCGACTAGAATGCACACTTCAAGAAAAAATAACTGAATGGACAAACATTCGAAAGCGTTTTTATTCCAGGAATTCGTTCTTTAAACGACTCGTACACAATAAATCGCGTCAAGAACATGAAAGAGGCACTGCACTAAAAGATCTATTCAATGACCGTATAATGGCTGCGTATGATATATCGCGAGCAATGCGTTATATCCATAATCATAAGTACGTTTCTCTTCTCTATTATTTGAACTTTTATGACAAACGAAAACTTACGATCACCTTTTAAATTCGCATTAAGTATAATATATCGGGATTTGAAACCGGACAACATCGGGTTTGACATTCGCGGTGATGTAAAAATTTTTGATTTTGGACTTGCGAAAGAAATAGATCCGAAGAAATGCAACGTTTCAAATGGCGTCTTTGATCTTACTGGAATGACTGGATCACGGAGGTACATGGCACCAGAAGTCGTTCTTTGCAAGCCTTATAATTTATTAGCTGACACGTACAGTTTCAGTATTTTGTTGTGGGAGATAATCTCCCTAAAGACTGCATATGATGCCTATGATGTTGAAAAACACGCACGGGCTGTTGCATTTGCCAATGAACGACCTAAAATATCAGCTACTTGGCCAATTTCGCTGACGGTACTGATGGCCGATGCTTGGAGTGCGCAAATTCACTCTCGCCCTAACTTTGAACGCATCACAAATATACTTCGGGGGTTTGTAAGCACAAATATAGGGTCTGAAGGTGTCGTCTTGCACAGTTCGATACATTTAATGAATGTCTCAAATAAATCGAGGCATCGAAGTACTAGCCTTGAAAGCCATGGCTCTGCATTCGGGCGCAACATGGCCACGGTAGATATAATGCCTACATGATAAAAATTCGAGTAACTATCACAAGACAGGCGATTATTAATGCAAAGTAAAGTTTATTGTTGGTTGCAATGGAACCTAGAAATCATTCAGCATAGATATTTTCCATGACCACGCTACAAATTAACGACAGAGTATCTCGTTTGCAATAATAAGTTTCCACTCAGTATGAATATTTCCGTTTTTTCTTGTACTTCTTCGACCGTCTTTTGCTGTCCTTATGTTTAGAGTGCTTGCGAGACTTATTACTTTTAGAAACTGACTTTCGTTTCCGTATTCGTTCACCATGCGATAATCCGCGCGCTCGCCTTTTCTCTTCGTTTAAGCTCGATGACGAATCATCAGTATTGTGGAGGATGTTAGTTTGCCCATTTTCACGAATATTCATTTTGAACCCATTATCATTGTTAGTAGTCGAGCTGCTCGAAGAAACTGCAGGTGCTTTCTTGCACTCCGTGGGATTTCTTGCCTTTAAGACTTCAGATATCTTCGTTTCATCTTCAGAAAAACTAGAATTGTCACTTTCCGCAGCAAAGATGCTTTTGAATATATCTAGAGGGGGTCGTTTGATCTTTGGTGTAATGTCCTCATCTCTCTCAAATGCCTTCCTCTCTTCGGCAGCATCGAATATAGTTCTATCGAATTCAGACATCTCGTCTTTGGATTGTCTTCCCTTTTTACTTTCAGGTAGAACACTAGAAATCGGAGGAAACCCAAAACGTTTACTAAGAAGACGGGTAGGGAAAAAGGTGAAGACCTCGCGCTTAGGTTCAAATTGAACTTTAGCCTCGGTTATTACATCTTCTGACTGACCGGATGCGGGCGTAAACCGGTTCTGCATTTCACTAAGAACCTTCGACAGGTTGGTACTCGCTAAGCTTCTCGTGTTTGGATTTTTACTTTTAGGGGCAATATTCCTTGCCTTATTAGCATGTGTTGGCCGTTCAAGATCTATTTCATTTTCCGTCAATTTGATTGGAAACTTACTTCCAATAATTTCAAATTCAATGGGGACATCTGGTCCAGGAAAGCGTTGTAGCAAAGAAGCCTCTTCCGACCCCAATCGAAAGCCCGGAAGTACATTATTGCGTATAAACTCCTTACCCATATCGATATACGAGTGAAAATTTGAAAGCAATGATTGATGCGAGTCCTCATGGTCAAGAGAGTTATCATCTTTGTCGTCATTATAATCATTAATTTCTTGGACGTATTCATTTGATATTTCGTCACGAGTACGAGTATCATAAACGTCGTATTCCTCATCTGGTTTGTAGAAATTTTGAAGAGATGCTTCCTTTGCTTGATGAAGGAAATTGTCTACAACAAACCCTAGTCCTCGGCAATTGATGTTGTGAGGAGGAATTTCTATCTGTGACGACGCAGTCGGTGCAACAAAATCCTCCTCCTCAAAATCACTCAATTTCCTTCCCGATGCACCACGCGCACACGCCTTTCGCATTAACTTGAGACCAATTCGATCATCTACGACCATCAATTCCGCAATCCTATCATTTCTACCAAAAGAATTACCATATTGTCGAGAGTATGAGGACGATATTTTCGTATCATGCTCATCTTCATCGTCCATAAAATCTTGTATAGACTGCGTGATTCGATTCTTATTCTGATCCCCTCTTACGGACTGAAACCCAGGTTTTGGCACCCACCCATCCCTCGATCCAACCGTGTTGTAATAACCAGCGCTGAATCCACCAGTAAACGCTCCATGGAACCGCTGACGCCCTTCCTTATCGTACACCTCATCTGGCCGCCGTGGACGTGATCGTTTGCTCATATTTTATACAAGATTCTATTTTTAACATCAACACTCGATAAATATATATGAACTACCGGTAATCCAATCTTTCTCGACCACTCTTCCCAAAGTAAACCATTGGTATTAACGTTGTATGGATAATTTTGTCTTCATCCAAAAAATTGTAAAATATGGATTTCCGGGCATAATTAGAAAAATGTTGAAATACCAAATACCGGTTATGGCAACGATGCTCTTCGGATAAATTTGTCCTCGTACGATACACCTGCACTTATTTTAGGATATATAAAAATCCGGTACAATGTAGGTGGAAGTTTGCATTCATTTCACGACATCCTACGAATTTTCGAATATGTACCGGTACTTGTTCAGTTCTCCGTTCTCCAGCGAGTTGCGAGGCAGTCATCGTCATCATCATCACCTTCCATGCTTTCTCTCTCCACATATTATCATTACGAGGCATGTATGAACTCAACATCATTCTCTGCTCACGGGAAGGTTTGAGTGCATGAGCACGTCATATTTGATCAATATTAATTATCCACATAGCATTTAATCCAAATTCTACTACAAAAGTCGACATCGTTGTCGGTAGGAAAGGGACTAAACACAGCTGTTGCGTTTCAACCTTCTTGGAAAGTGTCGTCACCAAATCAGGAGTCATATTGAACTTTGAAAAGGAAAGCGGATATAGAGGTCAATTAGCAATAAAATATCAGATGAGGCTTATTATATTAGCGATACTTTATATTGGGTCGGTACAGGCGCTTCTTCGGCCTAAACGTATTACGTTTTCAAGGGACCTGCGTTCTTGTTCGAAATGTCAAGCATCTTTAAGTTCTGTAAATGACGAAGAATTTCAAAGGCTATCGAATGAGGAATATGCATCCATTGCCTCTGAATTATTTTCTGGGAAGGATAAGCGACCAATAATTCTCTTCGATGGGGTATGCAATCTATGCAATGGCGGGGTCAACTTTGCGCTCGATAATGATGAAACAGGTAACTTTCGGTTTGCCTCTTTGCAGAGTAGAATTGGACAGGCGCTCCTTGTTCGAGCGGGGAAGGAACCTGCAGATATATCAAGCATTGTCCTATGTGAGAAAAATAAAACCCTGTTCAAATCCGACGCAGTCTTGAAAATAGCAAGAAGTTTGGATGGTCCCGTTCCCGTTCTTGGATACTTTGGACCTATCTTTCCAACATTTCTTCGAGACATTGTCTATGATTTTGTTGCCGACAATCGCTATCGATTCGGAGAAGCCGATCAGTGTCGATTAGGTGACGATCGATTTGATGATAGATTTGTTCCCGATCCATGAATAGAAGTGATACGAGTTAGTTTAGATTTTGGCAATCATTAGTGCTCTGAAGCGGGACCATCTTTTTGTTCATTGTTGCGCTAGCGTTTTTGAATTGATTTATAAACTTATCATGTAATCCGTTGCATCTTAATCCCATAGATGAGAAGGGCAGGCTGCTTTCCGGACATAGACTTTGAAATCACAAACAAGAGTCGTGCTGAGAATGAGCACGACAGTTAATTCTTAGGATAATATTTAGGATGTAGTTAGATTGCAAAGATTACTCATCGAGAGATAGAAACGCAATTGCGTTGTTTTCGCTAAAGTGCAGGGAGGATTGGCATCGTTCCGCGAATCTACACTTGAACATTACGCATAGGACAAAGTCTTTCTTCATACTTTCTTTCGCTTCTATCCACTACATTGTAATAACAAAAAATTTCGGGTGAAGCATATAAGAAAACCCAATCTTTTACTCTAAAACTATTAGTATTATTTTTTATAGTGAACCCTCGCGCCTTGAGATAAGGTGTTGTTCAATGCTGTCGTTAACCAACGCGGGTAGGTTTGGCATCTTTTCGCTAATCCAAATTTTGAAACTTGAACATTTAGCGCGGGAAAACTTCTTTCCAACTTACTTCCGTCTATATACACTACTTGGAGAAAAAATTCGCACAATTTCTGGTGAAGCAGAATAAAAATAAAACCTTCAAACCCAAATGCTATTACTATTACTTTCTTGAATGCGCCCTCGCGTCTTCAGCTAAAGCATCGTTCAATGTTCGCCTCCTTTGTAATACGCGCTCACGATGCCCTTCAGCCAATTCGTCAGCAACAAGTTTGTCCAAACTCTTATCCTCTTTTGGATGCGCCTTGTCAAACACTGGATAAAGATCACGAATTGAACGAAAACCAGTCAATCGAACAGACACGTACCCACCAATAACACCACCAAGCATGAACGCCAGAAATGCTGGATTTCTACTTTGTTTCGGTAAAAGCTTTGACTGCTTCTGAGCTTTCGATCCATAGTAAGCGTTATACGCCAACAAGCTCCCTAAACCCGCAAACGCCCCACCAACCATTCCCTTAGCTCCACTGACCCATATTTCTCTCCTCACATCATTCAGAGCTCGAATATCATTATCACTCAATGAGTCAGGACGTTCGAACGCTCGAGACCAAGACATCGTAACAAAGCCTACTGAACTGATCTCTTTCTTTGGCTAATTCAAATTTCAATGATGAATAACCTAAGAAATACCCACGAACTTATCAGTCAGATGGCATCATTATTTGCACATATCGAACATAATTTATAGACTTGTGAGAACACCAGCAGTTTCTACGCGTGATGTTCGTTCTATTCAAGTGAGAGCGATTTGTTCCTACATACCTTCTCCTTTCCAACAATTGAAATCTACCTTCAATCTAACAGTGCTTACAATGGAGCCTAACGTGTCCTCTAGAGAGAGAGAGAAGTAACGTTGCGTATCTGAGATTGAATTCGTATTTGCCCTTCGCTTCGATGGATGGATGGAAGATTCTTCACGGCATGCGCTGGTAGCATCTAGGTAGACGCGAGAGAAAGAAAAAAAAACCGAACAGAAAACGCATCCAAAAAAAAAAGCAAGATGGATTGTGTCAGCAACGTTGTCCGCAGTCCGCCGAAACGTGATAGAAATTCGGTGTGAAGCTAATCTATCTATCATCCGCGAACATTCATTGGCCATTTGGAGTTCGGGGTTCCGGGATTCCAGTTCAATGAGAGTGCGGGGGTTCCGAATTCCGAAGTCGCCGCTCCAAACTATCAATCAATCCCATCACACATCACAATCACCCATCACAATCACCCATCTTCACATCTTCACATCCAACCACCATGACGAACCGCAAAAAAAAGACCCGCAAGAAAAAACCAACCGGCGTACGAGGCGCACGCGACAACCTCATCGACGTCCTCTTCGACAGCATCACATCCGACCCCAACCAACTCGTTACCACGCCACCGGCACGCAACCCACGCGATACGACGGCACCCAACTACCACACCACGAACGATCCCTCCCGACCGGAATTTTACATCTGTACCCGCACGCCGACCGATGCGGATCCGTTTGGGGATGGGGATCAGTCGGCCCTTCGATTTGCTCCCGCGCAACGGTTGCGGGATGATTGGGCGGAGGGTATGGGGCATAATATCGATAATTTGTCGGAATTTGGTCGGTTGTGTTTTATGGGTCAAGCGGGTATGGTGGAGGAGATGTTAGAGGAGTGTAGTAGGAAATATGAGGATCGGAAAAAGTTGTTGGAGCGTCGTGAGTCTGGTATGCGGTTTAATTCGATGTTGAATGTGATCTGTGGGTATAAACAGTTGACTGCGTTTCCTGGGAATCCGCCGGTGTTCGGACATTTGGAAACGGCCAAGGTTTTGTTGAAGTATGGAGTGAATGTTCATGCGCGTGATGTTGCGGGGTATACGGCGCTTCATTTTTGTACGAATCTTAACTCGAGTCAGACGACTTTAAAAATTGGGGAATTGTTGTTGCAGCATGGTGCTGATATCAATGCGCGGAATCGATTTGGGTGCTGTCCGCTTCATGAACCGGTCATGTCTGGAGATGAAGCAGCGGTAATATTCTTATTGGAACATGGTGCTGATGTGCATGTAGGAGAAAATGATGCTCAATTGACGCCGGCAAAACTTGGGATGAACCGTCCGAGCATCAGTCGTTTGATAAGTGAATACACGACGAGAAAGGTACGGAGGGAAATGAAGAAGCAACCGCAAAAGTGTGGATATTGCGAGAATGTTGGTGATCAGAAATGCAGTGCCTGTCGAGCGATTAGTTATTGCTCGGCCGAGTGTCAAAAGAAGCATTGGAAAGAGCACAAGGTGCGTTGTAAAGAAGTTCGAAATGAGAAATTGATCATCCCAACAGCTCCGCCAAAAGTGTATGATCCGCTCAATTGGCATGAAGGCGACTTGAAGGAACATGAGACGAATGCGGCCTTCTCGGTGAAGATTCAGCTGTCGACGTTGGATCCGGACAGTGGACCGATGTTGATCTATGATCGAACACGATCGTTCCGAATAACACTCCACCCCCGACACTCTGGATTTGGTAAGATGGTGAAGATGATTCGCGCTGACGGTGTCCTCGGGGTTAAAGCTTACTTCAAGGCCTCCGTTGATAAAGATTTGAATTTGGTCGTTGACTCCGGTGTGGTGCAAAGACCCAAAGATTGGTGATATTAAGCGCTTAAAATAATGCTCATGCTGAAATGCTGTGTCATGTTAACGTGTCCGCCCGCGAATCCTCAAACAGTTCGTTGGTTGTTTCGGAAATTGTTTCGGGACCACTGACGCGGCAGGATCTCTTATAGGCTAGACGAAAAGCTTCCTTCACACCATCGACATCGCTTAGACAGGCACGAATTTGCCTAACTTATCAAAGTAGATCACTTTCTCACTATGTGGCGTCGTCATCACCGCCGCAATGATACGTTCCCAAACGGTTTTGAGTTCCATCGGTGAGATATGGAGCCGTTGCGCTGCATTTGATCCAAAGTGATCGAGAGACTAGAATATGACATGGTGCGTTGAATGGATCAAACGTAGCATTGAGACATTGTCCATTTCCGCCAACAGCACCCAATTCAATAAGAAAATCAACTACTTCAGTTAACTAACTCGTGATTGACTCACCAAACAACGCAACAACCATCAGACATTCCATTTTATCCAGCTCGGGGTGACTCTCATCACAGGCGCCACAAATATCCAATTCCGTCCAATGCCAGGGTATAGGCGCTCATTGTCGCAGTACTTGTCGTGATAATCGGTACCAGAACTTGGCATATGATCGCTCTTCGCTGGACCTTGTAAGGCTACAAAAGAACCCTTCATAGTGACAAAGGCCCTAAACTCAACTCAAACTTCTGGCACTTGCTGGCTTCGCCCTTGAACACGGGTATCTTGATCGAGGTAGCGTCTGAAACGTCACTCACCCTTCTCTCTTTAGGGTTTATATCAATGTACATCTTAAGAAATTCCCCTGTTAACAGTGTCTCTTCTCTACTCGATTATTTGGTAGTTCTACGTAGATACTTCGAAATACGATAGAACAATCAAATATCTTATCGAGGAGGTATAATACTAATAAAAATGCTCAATTCCAATAATATAGGTTATTTTTACGAAAAAAGTGATCTACTTTTCTGATTGCATTTGGGGAAGGTATCCTGTTTCCAGTTTTTATATTTCACACATGCAATTTACGCGTATTCGACACTCAACACATCCTTACGTGTGAGTGTGAGAGATTATGATTTTCATGTCTATTATTCTAAAATCACTGAACTGATCTGACGGTAGCACAACTCCAAACACATTTCATTCCTACATTTTCCATAATTATCCAACATTCGGATCATGGAAAAGAAACAGAAACAGAAGAATGTATTGGAATACCTTTGTCCCAACAGCGCCGTTCGTGTATTCACCTACATCGACATTGCGAGCATTTGCAGAGCTGCTTCATCGTGCAAAATCCTGTACGAGTTTTCCCAGTTGAAAGAGTTATGGCGTGAACTTTACTATCAAAGGTACAATGCCGATCCGTATGGAATTTCAGAGGCTTCTCAGGATGAATCGTTTTGGAGGGAAGTGTTCGTTTCGGCATATTTAAACCCTCACGATTTATGGATTCGGCATTGGACCTGTGCGTATCCACAGGAGCCGATTCCGGGACGGTGTTGTATACCGAAGAGTGAGCATTTTGTGGAGCAACGGGAAAGTAAGCGGGAGCGAGTCTTTGATGTCACGTCTTCGTCGCTATTGAAGGAGAAAGAGGAAAAGCTGGCTCGATACTGTCCAACTTGTCGATATCATCCATGTTTACCCCATCGGCGTGAGGTGTTACATCTGTCTATATATGGTGATAAAAATGGGTTTCAGAATCATTGTAACGACTCTCAACGTGAACATTTTCAATTTTTTACAAAATCTGCAGCAGGGAAAGTATTTGTGGAAGCTGAGAGACATGCAGCAGCGTATATGGAGTCAGTGAAAACGGGAGTCAACAGCACCTGTGTTGAAAGAGCAATTTTCTTGAGCACGTTAGTTAGTGCTTCGAAAGCATGCTACAAAGCGCGTGAAGAATTTGATTTGGTAGAAAGTAAAGAGCTTGAACTTTCAGATACTGATTGTTCACCAGAAAAGATCGAAATTGAAGCTACGCATGCGTTTTCGTCCATTGGTAAATGTGATGTGAGCCAGTTTCACTCATCAGGTTTACACTTCTTGTCAGATGCTCTATTTATGTCTTGCCATACCTCTTCAAAAAATGTTCAGGAACGGAAAAACCTCTTATTTCAGGTACGAATTACTTTAATGTGAATACATTTAAATCATGTTTATATAATATTTGTTCATATCTGAAGGATGTGTATGGTATAAGGAAAACGCCTACAGGTCAAACACTGTCAACTTTTGGTCCAACTCACGAATCGGCTGATCTTACGTGGCATATTGCTCATATGACAAATCCAGATAAAGATAAGTGTTTAAGCTTTCGCTTCATGATTCAACGAAGAGATTTCTTTGGGGTAAGTCCGTCAGAAGGGTTTTTGCGACCAGGCGAATCATTGAAGGTGTGCTTTTATGTTCGATCACATGGGGCTTTGATTGCGTTGAACAATTCAAACGAGGTAAGCAGCTGGTTACTTTACAAAAATATGTTTGGCTTAACGATTTTGTTTGTAATTGTAGTTGAGACATGAACATCCCCTTCCAAAGATCCCATATGTATGTCAATACGTCACTTGTCCACCGATTCCATGCATACCCGTGGGATATGATTGCATGCAGTCGCCTCGTAATGTAGTGGAGCACATATGGTCCATTGCTGATTCATGTCAAATACGCACTATCTATATTTCGAGCCATATAAATCCTACTGTCTCTTTCTTTGACTTTGAACGATTTACATGCATTCCACTTGAAAACAAAATGAATGAATTTAAATATGGTTCTTGCCATAGGAAATTTTCTGACAATGGAGATGATTCTAGTGACAAGTTGGCCCGGACTCATCTGGAGCACGCATTCAACACAGATTGTAGTAGATGTAGTAGAAACTGGAGCGTCCAATGCGAGTACGAAGGAAGGCTACATTTTCTAGAAACTCTCGCATGTCGCATTCTCGACATTATCCAGGAAAAAGAATTTAAACACGTTCGTAATGAAATCGCTCGCATTCAATTAGCTCTTCTTCGTAGTAAAAGGGGTGCTTCACGTGGTAGTCCGTAAGTGCTCGAAAGAACGAATCTAAAGCACTACACTCACATCATGCAATTATTTTCAGGAACTTAATCACGCAACTCGAGTTTTTACGCACTTTGGAATATATTCATGAACACACACAGAATTTGAACAACATATTAAGGACCTATTTGAATTATAATGACCAATTTCATAGCAAAGAAAAAGTCCATGTAGAAGTCAAGGATATGTTTGGCAGACTATTAAAATCAGAGTGCATTGAAGGCAAATCTCGTGCGGTTGACGAAGATTTAACACGGATGAATACACTCTCATTCCCTGATATGAAAACATTTGTATCGTACAGAAGTTATTATCAGGCACAAGAATTCAAAGGTGCATTAAATAGCCTTAAAGGCAGACCGACAGCAGATTTGTTTACTTTGGATAAGACTTATCAAGATCATATCGAATGCAAAAGGCTGGACATTGATAAAAGAATCCGTTTGAAATCAAAAAAGCTGCGTTATAGAGCTTTGGAGAAACCGAAAGCACTTTATTTGAAAGTTTATCCTAATGATATTGACCCTTGTGAGTTCGAAAGTATACAATCGTTGTTTATTAGGCAAGGTAAGATGAGGTCGAGGCATAATGAATCAATGATTGAAGATGTAGGTGGTCCAATTTTGAACATACCAAGGCGACAAAGAAGAGTGGAAGTGAGAGACTTTTTCTTTATCATTAGAGACTTTTTCCATTGGACAACACACGAGGGCGATATTCCATTTGTTGATCGTCAGATTTTATTTTACTTTCATTGGTTGTCATATGCGATCTGGACTATACCACTTGAATTATCGCTGCTTAGCCGTTGGATTCAAGCGACGCCTGCGTTTCCTCTTGAACAATATGTAATTCTTTCGACAGGGCTATCTCGAAGTAAACCGTCCTGGTGAGTCATTTTTTATCGTCTTCCTTTGCTCACTAACCCATCAAATTTATTCTTTTACCGTCTAAGGTTCCCACAAGTGTCTATGTGCGGGTGGTTTATTCTTGGTTTCGTCATTTTTTCTCTTCCGCAAGCCTTAGCGAGAGGGAGAAGGTTGAGCTTAACATTTGAGAAGAGATGTGTCGAGGAGTATATATCTGAAAGGAGAGGATTCTTTAATTTTATTCGGAAACGAATCTCAAACGATCTACGCCTTTTTTTCCCAGTGTGGACGTACGATATGTCGAGCAACGAAATTCAAACATACGCTTCCGCGAGGAACAATCGAAATTCCCGTGTGCGGTAAGCTTTTTCTGATTGGAACCTTTTGTAAAGTCTTCAATAGGATTTAATAGCTCTTTTTGATTTCTTAGGGAAAACGTTGGCTACTTTGAAGAATACCCTTTTTGTCCAGATTTGCTCCACCGAAAAGTAGTTGCAGCGGCAACATCTCTCATCCTCTCATTTTTTGCATCTTCTATAGATCTTTATTCGAATCTTTTTGTCGTGTACTTTAGTTCCTTCGCATTTGTAAGTCAGGATGTATTTTCATTGTATGTTATATACATACAAAGTCGTTAGCTCAATCAGTTTCTGATTGTTCTGTTTAGGGAATCTGTCTTACGGTTGAAGCCCTAGAAGCTGGACCTTCATACCGAAGCCTAACATTTTTCGAACTTTTCAAAAGGCGAGATTTGTTTACGCTTATGGTGGCGTGTTCATTTGTTGGCAGCATTATTGGTGGAACAGGTGGGCTTGTTTTAGTTTTAGAAGTATTAGCCACCACAGTGGTCTTACTTTTGACGGGTGGAGGGATTGCATCTGTCTCATTAACAGAGATTTTTAATTGTTGGCTAAGATTACTTTCTTTTCAATCAGTTGCTGTTGTTGGGATGTTTACGTCGCACTTTATCGTGCTAGGGTTAGTTGATCGACGATGGTCGCACGGTCTTTCACAATTCTTATGGACTGGAGTATTTATTCCTGTGGCCATTTATTATCTGTACTACATTTTTGGGGTGCATTTTGAGACCTCAAATGTAGTTTTCGTCAAATACTACTCTGACTCACATGTACATCATTTACAATAACAAACTATAAAACTTTCCTTGCTCGCAATAAGATAATAGATTTTGTCTGCTTTATTTGCTAGCAATGAGAAAATATAAGAGATTAATGTTGTCTGTTGTCCAAATGTGGTGCAGGTAAAGACAGAATATATTTCTTGATAACTTGAAGATAAAGGCCTCAATAAATGGAGGCGTTTCTGGATACAAGAAGTGTACTTGAATTTGAGTACTTTTGTAAACGGATCCAGAACCTGTTCCAGTTCATTATATTTCCTTGATCTCTTTCCTTCTTTTTCAACATCAAAACTCGCAATTTTCTAGAATGTTCGAAATATGAATGTGCCTAAAGTAGCATTTGGATGTGTAATCTTAAACCTGCCTCACAAGGGGTATTAGTGAAGATTTAGAATGCGAACACATGACTTTTTCAATAAATAAAACAACTTATTATGATTTCAATGAGTGGAGAATAATTAAACTCGCTTTCGCATGATCCTGTATCAAGCGTTTCGGCAAATCACTGAATAAACGAAGTAAAGGAGTCCCAGTAGAAATCAATTCAAAATAGATTGTCATCTTGATTCATTTAAGACTACAATTAAGGGCTGTGGTCAAAAACTTCGCTGTTCCTCATCTAAGGTCTCAGCGATTTTATCCAATGTTCGTATTATGTTTGGATGTTCTTCGCTGAGTTCAGCATTTCGATACAGATCCAGAGCTTCTCGATAGCTTTCCAGAGCTTGTTCGTACAGACCTTTTTTAAGATATGCGTCCGCTAGTTTACTCAGAGTCAATGCAAATTCTAGTTCATTCTGTTGCAGGAGTAGAGCTTCCTGGTACATCCTAATCGACTTGTTACTCTTACCTCTCTCAAAAAAAATATTTCCTACCTCAACAAAAGTCCTTGCGATTTCGTTGCCATCAGGAGCTCCGCCATTTATTGTTGTTTCATATGATCTCAGTTTTTCAATGAATACCATTATTGTTCTGTCTTCCTCCACATTTCTGCATGAATCGTCCTGAATTAAATTTACAATGTCTTGGCTTCCAAAAGGAGTTTTGAATACCTCCTCTTCGGTCACATACTCGTCGGAAGTACTCTGCATACCCTCATCCTGTGCCATTAACTTGTGCACCTGCTCAATTTCTGAATATCTTGTCGATTGAGAATCCTCAAAAGAATGATTACCAAAAAATACTTCATCGCTCTGTCCTAACTTTTTTCCTATCAAATCAGCTTTTCTCCCTACAAATCTAACGGATGGATGATGTTGGCTAAGCCCGCACTTCTCAAAAATGGTCAGCGCTTCTACATAGTTTGACATAGCGTCGTCTAGTTTTGCCAATCTGAATATAAGTTTCTATTGAGTCGAATATTTGGTCATACACCCTAACATGTATAAATAGACTTACCGTCGATATGTCTCGCCCAAAGCAATATATGTATCCGCCACCGTAACATCAAGTTCACCGACCGTTGACTTTCTTATTAATATTACTTCTTCATAAACTTCGATAGCATCGCTGAAGTTACCTCGTCGATGATGGACACAACCCATGCAATAAAGTACCCCAGCAACTTTTGGATGAAAATGCTCGTGTGTGTTTCGAAATATAGATAGGGCTTCGGCATATTTTTCCATCGCATCATCGAAATCTCCTGTTTTCAATTTATTGTTTGCAATATGGACTAGAGATACACCAGTATCTGTATTGTCCTTTCCGAGCGTCTGTTCTCGTATCGCAAAAATTTGTTCATGACTGGTAATCGCCTTTTTATCGTCACCTTTCATCTCATAAGCAACAGCAAGATTATTGAGAGTAGCCAATATTGAAGGATGATCAGCTTCGTATTCCCCTCGTTGTAATTTCAGCGTTTCCGTCCACAAAGTCAAAGCATCATCGAGCTCATGACGTTGTAAATGCAAAGTTGCACAATTCGACAAAGATTCTGCCATCTCAATCTTACGAACGCCATAAATTCTCTCCTTTCCGATTTCTATAGATGAAAATGTGCTTTTGTACCAGGTAACAGATTGCTTGAAATGATCTATGGCGCCTTGTTTCTCACCTTCTTGAAAATATATTTGCCCAATAGCCTTGTGCAGTCGAGCCAAAGAGTATTGCGCCCTCAACGCAATGATCCTCAAGTCCTCGGTTGTGTTCTTATCAAAACCAACGAGCGTCTCATCTGCATCTTTTATACTTTTAATCACTCCATCAATCACATATAACATCTTCTCATAAACATCAAAACACCCATCAAAATCCTCTAGCTGTCGATACAACGCAGCCTCATTCCCAAGAATATCAAAAAGATGCATTCGAAACGAAGCAAACAATCGCACATTTCCCGTACTTTCACCTTTCGCCATTCTCACTTCTAACATCTGTATCGCTTTTCTGTATATCCTCAACGCCTCCGCTGGATTCCCTTCTCGCCTATAAAGCATTGCAATATTCGACAAAATTGCCGTGTACTGAATGAGACGACGATAATCCACATCACCGGCCCTAGAATTGAACACATCCGAATACCCCTCGAGCAACTCCGAATAACTTCGAATGGCATCGTTAAACGCTCTTGCTAACACCTGATGCTTGGCCAACGTATGAAGTAAGGCAATGCGAGTTTGTCTTGACTTTGCCGTAAGAAGCTGAGCCCTGGTCTTTTGGATTACCGCAATCAAATCGGTCATACTGCGACTAGTTACTAGCTAGTAGTAGGGCAGTGCGTTTGAAACATGCGACGGGATGGAATGCGGTGTTCGTATGGATTGTATTTGTATTATGTATATATGGATTGTATATAAGTATTTTTATTGTATATTGAATTGATTAAGTGAGTTGTCTCGACTTGAAAATAATTTTTGTGCAAAATAATTTTTATGCTCCAACACATGCACGGTATGACCACATTTTACCAGTATACATGTATTAAAAATAAAAAATACCGGTATGTGCCAAAAAAATAATTGGAAAAAAATAACTCGAGTCGTTTTAAACTTTCTCTCTCTCCGAGCTCAGAGCTCAGAGCTCAGATTACGACTACGACGTAGAGTCTACATACATGTACGCAAAAAAATTATTTCGTAGCTACATGTCGTAAATCCCGAAATAAGGGGATTACAAAGGTTTATGTATGATATACAAGATGGGATGAAGTATGAAGCAATGTCGTGTGTCACACCGCGAAAAATACGAAGAGAGGTATTGGTATTGACTGCAGTTGGAGTTTCAAAATTAGATCGTGTTAATCCATCCACACAGATTCTAATCCATTGGGTTGTTAGTTGCCTACCTTGGATTATAGGAGTATACGATGGCATCCAGGGGAGGGATAAGGTTAAGTCTGGAGCAGCTTCGAATTGCTACAAAGGTGAGCAACTATCTTAGTTTCAGGTCGTTAAACTTTGCTCATAGTTTTAATGGCTACTATCAATTTACATCTTACATTTCCTCATTTGCTATGTATTATTAGAGAAATCGGAAAAAGATGCCAGATTGTCATAATGAGACGATGAAGCTAATTCAGTCATTGCATCGCGATAACTATAATCTCAAAAGTATATATCCACTAGTTAAGGCGGCCGAGGACTGCATGCAGGAATCTTATAAACGAAAAAAAGCGAATAAAGGTGCCGCAAAAGCTTCTCCCTTGTATTATTTGTCGAAGTACGTGAAGCGATGATCATTCCTAATAACAAATAAAAAGATCACTATTGGGTAATTAGTAGGTCTGAATCTACTTTTTAAACATTAATAATCCTCTCCTTTCAAGTTCGGCTAGTTTTTGTTTAACGCCCTCCTGAAGTTTTTACCGAAAGCATTATGAGTGAATTTGACTTTTATTTTTCACTGCGTGATTTGAAAAACGTACCTCGTGGTTGAACCATTCACAGTCTTCGTCAGCGACTTCCTTGAGAGCAGCAACTGCATTTTTCATCGCGATGCCAAGTCCTGCAGATTGAATGAATTCTATGTCATTGAAACCATCACCAAAAGCAACAGTCTTTTCTCGCTCGACTTTCAAGGTTTCACACAACTTTTCAAATCCCTTTCCTTTGTTGGTGCACAAAACTTCTACAAACCATCCTGATCCGTTCCCTCTTGTTATGTAGACATTATCATCATTTTCATGAGCTTCTTGTAGATACTTCAATGCATCGTCGAGCCCTTTTTCTCCGCACATTACCAAAATTTTGGAAGGCAAGCCTGCCTCTAAACACTTCTGAAAGTTGTCATTGATGTACACATGGTGAACGCCAGTCAAAGCTGTATAACGTTTAGTAATCTCATAATGAAAGTCATTTGAAGCGTTCGCATAAATATTATCTCCATGATAATATTGGACAACGTGTCCCAGGGAGTTTGCAACTTCAATTGTTCTCAAAGTTGCACTGAACACCTCGTAAGCAGAGAAGAGAACGATATGAGTAATAGCAATAGTAATAGAACGTCATTGAATTAGAGACTTTCTTCTCGCAATCATGATCACGAGAATGATAGACAGGCCATCATCGAGCTCACCTTCGCTCTACTGGAAGATGGAATAGAATCTCTTCATTAATACAAACTTTCTCTTCACCCAACGAGTTTCTTCGAGCGATTTTTGCCATAATGCCCATGGAACCATTCGCACAAACGACAGGAATTTGATCAAAGTTGAGCTTTTTCACTGCATCCCGTACACCTGAAAATGACCTTCCAGTTGCTATCGCAACCTGAAATCCCCTACTTTGTAAATATCTCAAATACTCTGCCGATTCATCCGTGACTTGATGATTGTTATCAAGCAAAGTACCATCCAGATCCAATGCAACGAAACAGTAACGCATTTCTCTTTGGACTCCTCGACTTCTTTTACCTGTGTTTTGTTTTGGGATCCAACCTCTTTTCTAAAAATATCAAAAGAATGCAATGAATATGGAATCTAGAATATACAATATAACGAATCTCTCAGAATATACAGGCATAATATCAGGATGTACCGTAATCGAAACACGTACTACGAAAGAAATTTGTGATAGGTGATCACGTTACAAGTATTAATACATGTTTTTCTCTCCAAAACTCCCATGTCAAAAAACCATTCTCCTGTGACTCTGTGACCCTACTATAATATAACGTCTAAAAGCGAATTAGACAAATCGAACGACCACTGCCCCCCCCCACACACACACATCTTCCAATAATCCAAACCGACACCATGATGGAAACGGAGGAAATCATCACCACCACCGGCGTACAAACACCCGTTACTAAAACCTTACGCGAACTAGCACACATCAGCTCCGCATTGGGAAATGGCAGCCATTTGAACGTCCAAGACAATTCCAGTCGCAATCGCAATCGCAGTGCCAACGCCGTACTACTTTCACGGCATGGGATACACGTCGATGATGGACCGAATCCCTTGGAATTTTCATTTTCATCTTCCTCCGTGGTAACGGCAGCAGCTGCTGCTACTGGTGGTAGTAAGGTCCAAACCTTGGCACGGGATGTTCAAAAGTTCAGTGGAGGTGAAGCCAAGGATTTGGATGCGTATTTGATGCATCATCATGAATTGATACTTGCTACGACGTTGGCAGAGAGTGCTTCGAAGCGGGAATATTTAGCTGATCAGTTGAATGAGTGTATGCAGAAGGATTGGGAGCAGGAACGGGAGGATTTGTTGATGGGGGATATAGCTGGGTTTGAACGGGTGAGGGGTTTGGTTCATTCGGTTGCTGGTGGTGTTGGTATTGGTGATTCGGGGGGAGATTATTTGTTGGAGTCGCATTCCTATCAGTCGTCGTTGCAGCAGCAGCAGCAGCAGGGTAATAGGTATGGTGGAGGGAATGGGCTTAGTGATGTGGCGAAGAAGCATGTTTTACTTGTGGCGAAGTTTAATCGGAATGATGCGAGTCGTAATGGGCAAGTTTCGTCTAGTTCGATGACGAGTTTTTGTGCCGAGTTCGAAGCTGTGGCCGAAAGTGTAAAAGATGGAACCTATGCTGCTGGCAAGTATTTAGATACGTGGAGGCTATTGGGAGATATGTTACAGTATGATACAACAGATGCAAGTTTATCTGCAGAACAGAAAGTTACTCTGCGGGCACGTGGGGCATTGTCATACCTGTGTTCTCAATTTAAAGAAATGGTTGTGAAACGATCGAGGAAGATGGCTTTGTCGGATAGTAACGAGCGTGGGACTAGGAGCAATGGTATTCCTGGAAGCCTCGTTGATGACGTTGCAACGTACGTACGTTCTGAAATTGGTATTTCTCGCAGCGGAGGTTTCTTGTGGCCTTGCGTCTATTTGTGTAAGTCATATACTTTATACTGTATCGCTCTTCACTTTAGTGACTGGTTAAATTCTATTTTGTGTTAAAGGCCTAAGATGTGGTGATGCTATTGCCGCTCTTGATACTCTCAAATCAACGTCTGTTGGCGATGTTGTAGAGCCAGCTATTGTCGAATTGGCGTCCCTCCTCGCTGTATCACAGGAACAGCATGGCTCGGTGTGGAAAATCAATGAAATAAGTCCTCAAATGGAAAGCGCGCGACGAAAAGTATCCGACCTGTACTTTCGTTACAAATGTACTGCTATTTCTGATAAATCAGATTGTTACAAAGCGGCCGCATTGGCTCTCATGAGTGTTGCTGAACCTGTGAGCCATTCCACGGGAGTTCTTCCAACAGTTGAGGATTTTATGTTCGCAACACTATGGTATGCACTCACAAGCAACTCAAATACTATTGATCAAGTGATCAAACTCGGCAAAAAAATCAGAAAAGGTGGACCAAGCCACTTCGAAAACGACAAAGCAATGAAGGGTTGGGGATACGCGTTTCCATTGCTTGTATCCCAACAATGGGATGCAGCACTGAAACATCTAGCTAGTTGTGGCAAAACTGGGCTTTTGCGAGAGGCTGCTCACTTAAGTATTTGTATATCTCGGGCGGGTTGTTTGTTAGAGCGTTCTATTCTTGAGAATAAAGCTGAGACAGAGAGCGGGTATTCGGAATTTGTTGGTATGATTCTTGTAAATTACTCCAAAGGGTTTCAACAAATTGATCCTGAAGCAGCTTTACAGTATTTGTTGTGCATTCCCGACGAAACAGAAAGAATTTTTTCGCGAAAACTTAACAAAAATTCAAGGCACCATGTAAGTTCAGATATAGAGGAAATAATTTGTCTTCTTCTTCGCACACTAATGTATGCCCTTTAGATAAAGCGTTTGTTGCTCGAAACCTGTGCATTCAACGCTCTCTGTGGACGCGTATCGGCAGATGGCACACGTGCACTAGGTTCGAAAGGAGCTCTAAATGCGCACTTGAGTCAAGATGAGATGAATAACTTATTGGGAGAAACAGCAAATGATGCTCTTCGTGATCGAAAGTCGCGTGAAGCTGCTGAGCTCTTAGCCCTTGCAGAAAAGTATGGTTCTTTAATATCATTACTCAGCCGTGAGTTAGCATCTTCGTTAAGCGACCATCCATCCACGGAAACGAGGAAGTAAGTGCTTTTTAAATTGCCTTTAGTTTGACTTTTGCGGAGAGCTTTAAAGTATTCATTCATTTGCAGGTTTTGGTACGATACATCGGTTTCTTTCCAGCATGCTAACTTTTCACCTGAAAAAAAATCTCGTGTCATTGAAGTATTGGAAGAAGAAGGAAATATCTCTATCGGGAATACATTTCAGGCATTGCTCAATTTGACTGCCTTCTACAATCTTGTTCACGAACAACGGTAATTTTTTCAATGAATTTTCCATAATTACTTTGAAGATTAGAATTAAAATTTTATTGCTGATTTTATCAGGTACGATGAAGCAATGTCGATAATTGACAATCTTAAGTTTTTTCCGAAGGCAGAATCTGAGATCTCATGGAAAATTAATAACTTTCACTCGCTTGATCGAGTGATTCAGCAGATTTTGCCGCATGTCGTGCTTACGACGATGGAATGTTTAGAAAAGCAATACGATGCACTGAAACAACGAGCAAAATTCAATAGTGCTGTCACTGAGAGTATAAACCAACGTAAGAGAGAAATTACGGACAAAGCCACTAACTTGGTTGCATATTCTGGAAAGATGAGCGTGATTTCTAGCAATATAAGAAGCAAAATTGCTACTATTGAAGCAAGATTAGTGTAGATCATAGATAATTGAAAATCGTCGTACAAATTGCAATGTCTCCCGGGAGTTAGTACCTAGAAACGCTTTTCGCTTAAAGTAAAATTGATCGTTTTCATTATTTATAATGCGTAGCCTCCTCCCGGGATTGAATTTCAGTAAGGACGGCAAAAATATTTACATCAATAATAAGTTGGAAGAGACTAATTCATAACTACCTTGTGAAGTGGTTGACCACGGTAGAAAAGTAGTTTCCATTACAATCGAATAAGCTGAATGACTAACACACGAACCGAACCTCATTGACAAACAAAAAATTACCCCAGCATCACGATGATGGGGAACTTCATGGGAAATTAAACAAGCTTTATGTGGAACACTGGATAGGAGAAAACTGCCTTGTGTCCGAACATGGTCCGTGGAGCAAAATCATCTCACGCAATGAAAGCGCTCTCGGGTACGGAATCAATCTTGCTTTCACCTCAATGTGCAACGAATATCACACGATGATCCCAGATCACGGAAATAACTTATCATCAAGTGATGTACTACACAACGACTCGAGCTTCGCTGGATTTACGCTGAATGGAGAGATAAAGCAGGGATCAATTACCCAGTGCCTGTCGAAAGACCTAGAGGACGCAAC